>Ga0255347_1001239_pt1 | contig 42672 bp, 30 predicted proteins | sample wastewater_treat_2_FD_192479 | JGI IMG/M metagenome (GOLD analysis project Ga0255347, IMG submission 192479) | Wastewater microbial communities from Lulu Island WWTP, Vancouver, Canada - plant24 | ecosystem: Engineered > WWTP > Wastewater > Unclassified | place: Canada: Vancouver, British... | reverse complement strand
ACCGGTATCGGGTGTCGCTTCCACGAGGTTGGGGGCGGATACGAAATTCTCGCCGGTGAGTTCGCTCATTTTTTTTGCGCAGAGCTCTGCAAAGCCGGGAACTGCATTCAGGCCTGTTCCTATTGCGGTGCCGCCCATGTTTATAGATGTGAGCAGGTTGACATTGTATTCTAAGTTGGCGATTTCTTCCTCAAGGTTATCAGCAAAGGCCTCAAACTCCTGGCCGCTGGTCATAGGCACTGCATCTTGAAGCTGGGTGCGTCCCATTTTAATAACATTCTTGAATTCCTTGCCTTTTTTACGGAAAGATGCGACAAGCTGTTTGAGAGCATCTTCCAGATGGCGGTTCATGCGAAGTATGGTGTATTGTAAAGCTGTAGGATAGGCATCGTTGGTGCTCTGGGCGCAGTTTACATGGTCGTTGGGAGAGCAGAATTGATATTCGCTTTTCTTATGGCCTAAAATTTCGAGAGCGCGGTTGGCAATCACCTCATTGGCATTCATATTTACAGATGTGCCGGCTCCTCCCTGCACCATATCCACAGGAAATTGGTCTTGCATTTTACCCTCAGTCAGCTCTTTGCAGGCAGCGCAGATGGCATCGGCAATCTTTGGCTCAAGTGCGCCAAGCTCCTTGTTGGCAGCTGCGGCGGCCCACTTTACATAAGCCATGCTTATCACATATTCGGGATAATCCGACATGGTTTTGCCGGAGATTTTGTAATTGTTGATAGCTCTTTGCGTTTGTACGCCGTAATAAGCATCAGCGGGCACTTGAAGTTCCCCTAAAAGATCTGATTCTAAACGGAATTTTTTTTCTGACATGGTTATTTGTATTTAGTTGTTTTTAATAACATTTGATTCTATATATTATGCCCGTTTCTAAACGGAGGGTATTGAAAGGCTCGAGTCCGCTGGTATTGTTGAAAATCAGCTTGTGAGCAGTTCCGGCAAGAAAGATGCGAAAGTCTTGCGAGGCTTCGGGATAATATTCCAAGCTGCAAACACCCATAAGGCTTTTACGGTATTTTCCCGTAGCTTCGGTATCGACCGTATCGTAACTGCCTTTTGCCACAAGGTTCCAGCCGGGGCTGAATTGCCAAAAAGCCTTGGCGATTAGTGAGGTGTAAGAAACGTTTCCTATACGTTTGCCGGCGCTCAGCCCGAAGTCTTCCGTGGCAATCCCCAATCTATCCATATCATCTTTCTCAATCATATAATCTATATACCACTGAATCTTTGGGAAGTTGAATTTTATTCCTCCGCTTGCAATTTTGCTCCTAAGCTTGTCCGTCTGACTCATGCCTCCCACAGCAAAGCGGGTGAGCACCTTGCCATCTAAAAAGCTGCCGTTCCAGTTTACCAAAAGATTTATCGGATGTCTTGCGCCATATATTCTTGTGAGTTCCGTTAGATTGCTGCCGGTAACATATACCTCAGGCCCGTAAGTGTCCTCAAAGGTGGAGTTCAAGGGATTGGTGGCCTCAAAAACGAATTCCTGAGTGGCGGACGGCCTCCAATAGAAAGCCGCACCGGCGAAGAAGATGTCTATGCGGTCCAGAAAGTCGCTGTACTGATATATGTACAGGGGATTTTCGTCGTAGTCGAAGCCTCCCCAGTGCTGGCATATCTTACCGCCCTCTATGGCAAAATGGTCTCCAAGTTTTAAGCCCACCATCATAAAATCAGTTGCAGGAGAATAATTGTCGAGCGAGCCGGGGGCGTTGGCCCTGTTGAGCTTCTGACGGAAACGATAATAGATGGCATCTGTCAGCTCGCCTTTGATTTCCAAGCGGAGGTCTCTGGCCTTGAAAGCGCTTTGCCAGCCGCTGAAGGCCAATCCATCTCCGTTTTGGCTGGTGAAACTGCCTGCATAATTGATATATAGATTAAAGGCGTTTGACTTCTTTTCGAGTTTGAAGAGTCTTTGTGAAACAGATTCGAATTCCGCCTGTTCCACTCCCATTCCTGTATTGCCGCCTTGCGCGTATGCGGTAATTGGTAGAAGCAGAGTTGCCAAGATTATCAGCTTTTTCATGCTTAATAGTTCAGTGTCGAAAATTGAATTAGCAAAGATGACAAATTATTCCGACTTTTTAAAAATTTTATCCACAATAAGAGCTATTGCTCCATCGCCCGTAACATTGCAGGCAGTTCCGAAAGAGTCGAGAGCAATGTAAAGAGCAATCATGAGAGCCTGAGCCTCTGCGCCGAATCCGAGTATGCTTCCGAGTGGGGCGAGAGCTGCCATTATAGCTCCTCCCGGCACTCCGGGGGCTGCCACCATCATAATTCCAAGCATCAGGATAAACTGAAAAAATAAATTGAAGCCGTGCGGCATGCCTGTCATAAGGCAGACTGTGAGGGCGCAGGCGGTAATTTTCATTGTAGAGCCCGGCATATGGATAGTGGCGCAAAGGGGAATCGTAAAGCTAGCAACTTCTTCACTGCAACCGGTTTTGACAGACTGGCGCAGGGTAACCGGGATGGTGGCCGCAGAAGATGATGTGCCGAGTGCGGTAAGATAGGCGGGAATCATAGTCCAGATGAGTTTGAATGGGTTTTTACTGGTAATCCCCCCTGCAATTATGAAGAGATAAACGATTATGAAAATATGCAGTGCTATGATAACAATTATTACTTGCAGGAACACACTCATTATGTGCCAAACCTGACCGGTGCAGGTCATTCCTAAGAAAATACCGAAAATGTACAAAGGAAGCAGAGGAATGATTGCTTTTTGAATGGCTACCGTGATTATCTCATTGAATTCGTGGAAAATATTTATAAGCGTTTGAGCCCGGGTCTTGGCCATAATCAGGCCCATTAGGAATGCGAATACAAGCGCCGTCATCACTCCGAACATCGGTGGAATTTCTATGTTGAAATAGGGGGCCGGCATTTGTATTTGCTCCACGCTTTTAAGTCCCGAGTCAACCATGTTCGGGAATAACCAACTACCTGTGCCATAAGCTAATAGCCCGGCCAAAATGGTGCTTCCGTAGGCAATGAATAATGTTGTAAGCAGCATTTTGCCGGCATCCTTCCCAAGGTCGGCAATTGCAGGGGTAACCAATCCGACAATAATCAGAGGAATAAGAAAACTGAGGAATTGCCCGAATACGGCATTGAAGGTTGTGAATATCCTTACGGCCCAATCAGGAAAAAAGAGTCCGCATGCTATACCAAGTATTATGGCTGCTAAAACGCGGGGAAGTAGGCCTATATGTGGTTTTTTCATTATCTTGTAGAAAGGAACTCAAAGATGGGAATTTATTTTGAATTTAACTAAATTTGCGCTGTGAAAATCTGTGTGGGACTTTCGGGAGGGGTGGATTCCTCCGTGGCCGCTCTGCTTCTTAAAAGGCAGGGTCATGATGTGTTTGCGATGTATATGCAGAATTGGAAGGATACCACCGGTACTCTGCACGGCGATTGCGAATGGGAGGAAGAAAGGTTTGTGGCCGAAATGGTAGCCCGCAAATTGGAAATACCTTTTTATTTTGTGGACCTTTCGGAGGAATATCGCAAAAGGGTGGTGGATTATATGTTTGATGAATATTCCAAAGGCCGCACGCCCAATCCGGATGTCATGTGCAATAGGGAGATAAAATTCGATGCTTTTTTGAAAGTGGCTCGTAAGATGGGTGCGGATATGGTGGCGACGGGGCATTATTGCCGGAAAGAAGAGTTTTGCGGTCCGGATGGAAATCCGGTTTACCGCATTTTGCAGGGCTCGGATGCCAATAAAGACCAGAGCTATTTTCTCTGCCGGCTCACGCAAGAACAACTCTCCAAGGCAGTCTTCCCGATAGGGGAACTTTCCAAACAAGAGGTTCGCCGTCTTGCGCACGAGGCGGATCTCCCGTCTGCCGATAAAAAAGACTCCCAAGGCATTTGCTTTGTGGGAAAAGTGGATCTTCCCACCTTCCTTCAGCAAAAATTATCTTCCGTGGAAGGCGATGCGGTGGAGATTCTTCCCGCTTACTATAAAGGCTCGGAGCTGTTCCAAAAGCAAAAGGCCCTCCTATCCAAGGGCGCTCCTTTCACTTCCGATGAACTTTCGCTGCTCGCAACCCCTATGAATTATGCAGATGTGTCACTTGAAACAGAATCTTACCGCTCCGGCAGGCATCATACGAAAAAGACACGCTTCGTTGAAAACGGTCTATGGAAGCATGCAGGCAGGCACGAAGGGGCGCAATTCTTTACGGTAGGCCAGCGGAAGGGGCTTGGCATAGGCGGTCATAAAGAGCCCGTTTTTGTGCTTTCCACCGATGTTGAGCGCAATCTTGTATTTGTGGGAGAAGGATACAGGCATCCGGGGCTTTATCGCAGCGCCTTGTATATAAGGGCTGAGGAAATTCATTGGATTCGCCCCGACCTTGCGCTTTCTGCCGGTGGGAGTCTTCCCGTGAGCGTTCGCATCCGTTATCGCCAGCCATTGCAAAAGGCCTGTTTGTATATGCAAGAAGACGTAATGTATATTTTTTTCGACCAGCCGCAAAGAGGCATTACGCCCGGGCAGTTTGCCGTATGGTATTCAAGGCTCGGGGATGCCGGCTCGCAGGAGTATGAAATGCTGGGCAGCGGAGCAATATATTAAGCAGCGGCGATATAAATATAATTAGGCGTTATAAATATTATTAAAGGTATTGAGGCGCTTTAATTTAAGTTAAAATCAACGCTGAATACGCAAAAAGCCCGCCGTAAGGCGAGCTTTATCAATCAGTTAGTTAGTAGTGTATTACCCTTTGAAGGTTAATTACTGGCTAGAATCTGTTGCTTATCTGAATGCAAATATACGATTAGTTTTTTAATTAACAAGGGCAATACTAAAAAATTCTCACAAATTTTAGGAGTTATTAAAATTTTTTAATAAGTTCGGGTCTTAATAACTTGGTCCTTTCTAAGGATTGTTCATCTTGCCAGCTTTTGATAAGCTTGGGATTTCCGCTTAAAAGCACATCAGGGACCTTCCAACCATTAAATTCGGCAGGGCGGGTATAGACGGGAGGCGAGAGGAGGCCATCCTGGAACGAATCGCTCAGGGCAGAGGTCTCATCACTCAGGGCGCCGGGAAGCAGGCGGACTATGCTGTCCGCCAAAATAGCCGCGGGAATTTCTCCTCCGCTCACCACATAGTCTCCGATTGATATTTCGCGTGTTACAAGGTGTTCGCGTATGCGTTGGTCTATGCCCTTATAGTGTCCGCAAAGCAGAATCAGGTTTTGTTTTAGAGAAAGTTCATTGGAAATGGCTTGGCTGAGTATTTCACCGTCAGGAGACATATAGATAACCTCCTCATAGGAGCGTTGTGCCTTCAAATCCTTGATTAGATTATATACCGGCTCAATCATAAGCACCATGCCCGCATCACCTCCGTAAGAATAATCATCCACGTTTTTTCTGGGGCCGAGCCCGTATTCGCGGAGGTCCTGTATATGTATTTCCACAAGATTTTTTTTGATGGCGCGGCCTACAATGGAATGACTGAGAGGGCTGTCCAAAAGTTCGGGAACGCAGGTAATAATATCGATTCTCATATATCTTCGCTTTTCTGCAAAATTAAATAAAAAACAGTATATTTGTAAGTTAAATGGTAAAAGGAAGTCAAATGAGCGAAGAAATCAAAGATCAACTCGAAAAGAAGCTGGATCAGCCGATTGTAGAGGCGCATGAAAGCGTCGCAGAGGCGAAGGAGATAGCCACTGAGTCCGCCCCCACGGAAGAGGGGGAGGCGAAAGCTATTGCTGAAGAGAAGGGCGAACCGAGTGCTAAGGTTAAAAAAGCAGCTAAAGAGCTTGAGGGCGAGGTGAAGACCGCTCCTGAGAAGAAGACCGAAGCGAGTGGTGAAGCTGAAAAGGCTTTGGAAGCTGTTGAGGGCGAGGTGAAGACCGCTCCTGAGAAGAAGACCGAAGCGAGTGGTGAAGCTGACAAGCCCGCTGAAGGCAAAGAAGACAAGGCTGAAGTGAAGGAGGAAGTTAAAGAAGTTGCTGAAGCAGAAGTAGATAAACAGGAAACAGAAAAGCCTGCCGAGAGTGAGGATGATAAGAAAGAAGCCGAGGAGGTAAAAGAAATTACAGAAAGCGGGGAGGAAGAGTTGGAAGAGCTTGATGAACTTGAAGAGGAAGGTGAAGAAGATGAGGATGAGGAGGAAACTGAAGAGGCAGCTGAAGGCGAAGATGATAAGAAGAAGCAAAGGAAGAAGCCGGCATCGTTGGTTGGTAAGACAATTGCCGAGCTGAATGATATTTTCCAGGGCATTATGGACAGTGAAGACAGAATGAGGCGTAACAGAGAGGCCGAAAGCGTAAAGAGCGCATTTTACCGCACACTTGGAGAAGTTCGCAGAAAGGCCGGCAGTCTCGTGGATGAAACACTTGATGCCATAGAGCAGAATTTCAAGGCCCTGTATGCAGATTATAAAAAGCAGCGTGCCGAATATAACCGTTTGATGGATGAGAAAAAGGGTGAAAATCTGCTGAAAAAAGAGGCGATAGTAGAGGAGTTGAAAGAGCTTATAGACAGTCATGAAGATGTGAGCACCCTGTTCCCGGCTTTCCGCGCTCTTCAGGACAGATGGAGAGAAACAGGACCGGTTCCTGCAAATGCTTTCCGTAACCTTAATAATAATTATCAGTATAACGTAGAGCGCTTCTACGACAAGGTGAAAATTTCGCACGAACTCCGCGACCTCGACTTCCAAAAGAATTTAGAGGTTAAGGAAAAGTTCTGCGAAGCGGCCGAAAAACTTGCAGAAAACGAAAATATAGTAGTTGCTTTTGCCGAGTTGCAAAAGCTCCACGAGCGCTGGAAGGAGTATGGTCCTGTAGCGAAAGAATTCCGCGAAAGCATCTGGGCTCGCTTTCAGGCAGCCACAGCAATAATTAATAAAAAATATCAGGCTCACTTTGAGGGACTCAAGAGCCAGCAGAAAGAAAATCTCGAAGCCAAAACCAAGCTCTGCGAGCAGTTGGAAGATATTGTGGCAAGGGATATAAGCACTTCCGGCGAATGGAGTTCTGCATCCAAGGAAATTATAGCCCTGCAGGCAGAATGGCGCAAAATCGGTTTTGCCACCAAAAAGGAGAACCAGAAAATTTATGAGCGTTTCCGTGCGGGTTGTGATGCCTTCTTTGCCAAGAAGAGGGATTTCTACAGCACTCTGAAGGATGATATGGATGAGAATGCGGAGAAAAAGGAAGAGCTGATACAAAAGGCCGAAGCTCTGAAGGATTCCACCGACTGGAAGGATACTACAGAAGCATTTATAGAGTTGCAAAAGGAGTGGAAGAGCATAGGCGCCGTTTCCCGTAGAAAGAGCGAGGCCCTATGGACCAGATTCCGTGCTGCGTGTGATGCCTTCTTTGATGCCCGCGACAAAAGCTATGCTGCCAGCGGTGATAATTATTATGCAAATCTTAAAGTCAAAAGGCAGATTATCGAAGACATTAAGGATTATACCCCTTCCGAAGACGAAGCCGTCAATAGGGAAGCGGCAAATAAGTTCTCGGCAGATTGGCGTGCGGCAGGCTTTGTGCCTATGAAGGAGAAAGATGCCGTCAACGCGGCCTATAATGAGGCGATGAAAGAGAAATTCCCCGGTTGGCGCGAGCAGCGCGGCGGCAGGGGTTCAAGAGGTGAGAGCAATCGTCCGCTCAGCGCCAAAGACCAGCTGGTGCGTAAGTATAATGCCTTGCAGCAAGAAATAGAGACATACGAAAACAATATCGGCTTCTTTGCAGATTCTCATAGTTCAGAGGCCATAATCAAGCAGATGCGCAAGAAAATAGAAAAGTCTAAAGAAGAACTTGCAGCCTTAGGGGAGCAGATTCGTAAAGAAACTACAGAGTAATGGATAAAAATACAGTAATAGGCTTAGTCCTTATCGCAGCAATCTTTTTTGGTTTTACTTTTTATCAGAACAAACAGGCCGCTAAACAGGCCGCCTTTCTCGCTCAGCAGGATTCGATAGCGCTTGCCCGGCAGGCAGCGGCCGATTCCATAGCGGCTGCAGAAGCTCCTGCGGTGCCTGCCGTGCCTGTAGTAGAGGAAATTACCGCCGAAACAGCACCTATCTACAAGGATAGTTCGCTTAATGTTTTGCATGGCGGTTCCGGTACAATCGTTACATTGGAGAACGATAAAATGGTGCTGGAACTGACTTCCAAAGGCGCTCAGCCATATAGTGTCAAGATTAAGGATTATTATAATCATGATTCCACCGATCTTTACATCTTCAAACCGGGTGCAAGCGAATATTCCATCAGCCTGTATACAGGGGAATACATCCAAACCAAGGATTTCGATTTCAGGATAGCCGAAGTCACCGATACAAGCGTTTTGTTCCGTCTGCCATTCACGGGCGGAGGATGTATAGAGCAGCTCTACATTATTCGCGAAGGCGAGTATTTAGTGGATAATATGCTGAGTTTCAAGAATATGGACGGCATTATCCCTCGTAATGTCTATTCTATAGATATGGATTGGGCAGTGACAATTCCCCGTATGGAAAAGAGTTATAAAAACGAAACTCAGTATTCCAAACTCAATATTTATCATCCTGATGAGAAGAAACCGGTGGAGGTGGGGCGTGGACGCAGCGCTTCCCGCAGTTCTGCCAGCAGTGTAAGTTGGTTTGCATTCCAGCAGCAATTCTTCAGTGCCATAATGCGCAGCAAGGACTGTTTCAATTCAGGCAATTTTGCCGTGAATTTCTTCGGGCAGGACGACGAAAGCAAAAATCTTATGGCTTGCAGTGCGCAAATGCGCCAGGAGTTTACGCAAAGCGATAATGTGGAATTCCCATTTGAATTCTACTTCGGTCCCAGTCACTTCAAAACCCTGAAAAGCTATGACCAGAAGTACGAAAAAATTATCCCTCTCGGCGGTTGGTTGGTCGGCTGGTTTACGAGGTTTGTAATAATTCCCTTGTTTGACTTTTTAAGCAGATTCATTTCCAATTACGGAATCATCATACTTCTGATGACCTTGATAATAAAGACAGCAGTGCTTCCGCTGACTTTCAGGAGCTACTCTTCTTCTGCCAAGATGCAGGTTCTTCAGCCCGAGATAGCAAAAATAAATGAACGCTATCCCAAGCCTGAGGATGCCATGAAAAAGCAGCAGTCCACTATGAATCTCTATAAACGGGCGGGAGTAAGTCCGATGGGAGGGTGTTTGCCCACGCTGTTCACATTCCCGATATTGTGGGCAATGTTCCGCTTCTTCCCTGCATCCATCGAACTTCGACAGCAACCATTCCTTTGGGCGACCGACCTTTCTTCTCCTGACAGCATTTGGGACTTCGGCACCCGCATACCCCTGCTTGGAGATCATCTTTCGCTTTTCGCCCTGCTCATGGCTGTTACCATGTGGGCTTACAGCAAACTCATGATGAGCAACCAAACGGCCTCCAACGATCCCAATGCCAAGAGCATGCAGTTTATGAGCGTGTGGATGATGCCCATCATGATGTTCTTTATTTGCAATAATCTATCCGCCGCACTTTCATACTATTATTTTATTTCGCAGATAATCAGCATAATACAGATTTTCATTATAAAGAAATTCTTTATTCATCCGGAGGAGATTATGCAGAAACTTAAAGAGAGCGAGGGCAAACCGCTGCCTAAGAGCAAGTGGCAGCAAAGGCTGGAAGAGGCGCAGAAAATGCAGGAACAGCAGATGAGAAACAAGCGCCGCTGATATGATAGCCCAAAATCTGGAAAACATTCTTTCGGAACTGCCACAGGGAGTTAAACTTGTGGCAGTTTCCAAAACCCATTCACTTGGTGCGTTGATGGAGGCTTATGCCATGGGACAGAAGAGTTTTGCCGAAAGCCGTGCTCAGGAGTTTGCCGCAAAGGCAGTGCAGATGCCCCAAGATGTGGAATGGCACTTTATAGGCCATCTGCAAACCAATAAAATAAAGTTGGTGCTGCCGTATGCCCATATCGTGGAAAGCATAGATTCAGAGCGTCTGTTAGAGGCGGTCAATTCCTGGGGAGAACGCAACGATAAGATAATAAACATCCTTCTTGAGCTCCGTATAGGCATGGAGGAAAGCAAGTATGGATTCAGCGAAGAGGAAATACTTGCGGTTTTGGAGCGTGCGGAAGAATTTCAATATTGCCGCTTTTGCGGACTTATGGGCATTGCCAGCAATGTGGAGGATAAAGATATTATTGGTAAAGAATTTGCCGGAATAAAGGCTCTTTTTGATGAATGCTGCAGAAATTTTCCTAATCTGAGCGATTTTACTCAGCTTTCAATAGGTATGTCAGGTGACTGGCGTATTGCCGTTAAGCATGGCAGCACCCAGGTCCGCATAGGTACGGCCATATTCGGCAGCCGGTAACTACAAATGATAATTATTAAAACTAAATAAAACATGAAAAAGTTAATACCTCTTATCCTTTTTGCTGTCCTGCTTTTCCCCTCTTGCAGGCAGGGCGCCAAGTATTCCGAGAAATGGATAGAAGAGACCCTTTCTCAGATGACCATTGACGAAAAAGTGGCTATGGTGCATGCTCAGAGCAAGTTCAGCTCCCCCGGTGTGCCTCGTTTGGGTATACCTGAAATCTGGTGTACCGACGGGCCTCACGGCATCAGGCCTGAGGTGCTTTGGGATGAATGGGAGCAGGCCGGTTGGACATCCGATTCCTGCACTGCATATCCCGCCCTTACCTGCCTTGCAGCTACATGGGATAGAGACCTTGCCCGTCTTTATGGTGAAAGCATAGGTGAGGAAGCCCGTTACCGCGGCAAGGACGTGCTGCTTGCCCCGGGCGTAAATATCTGCCGCACACCTTTAGGAGGACGCAATTTCGAATATTTCGGCGAGGATCCCTATCTTGCAGGAAAGCTGGCGGTGGACTATATTCAGGGTGTTCAAAGCAAGGGAGTGGCCACTTGTGTAAAGCATTATGCACTTAATAACACGGAACTGAACAGGCATAATGTGAATATTCATATTGATGACCGCGCTCTTTATGAGATTTATCTTCCGGCCTTTAAGGCGGCGGTGCAGGAAGGAAAAGCCTGGTCAGTGATGGGAGCATACAATCTTTATAAAGATCAGCATGCCTGTCATAACTCAATACTGCTTAACGATATATTAAAGGAAGAATGGGGTTTTGATGGCGCTGTTATATCCGACTGGGGAGGTGTTCACGATACCGATGAGGCAATAAAGAATGGTTTGGACCTGGAATTCGGCACTTGGACAGACGGCCTTACCATGGGGAAGACCAATTCTTATGAGAGCTATTATTTGGCTGCTCCGTATAAAGAGCTTATCGCCAAAGGTGAGGTTGGTACAAAGGAACTGGATGAAAAAGTCCGCAGAGTTCTCAGACTCATAACCAGAACTGCCATGGCAGATGAGTATGGTCATGGTCGTTTCACTTGTCCGGAGCATTATGCTGCCGCACGAAAAATAGGTGCCGAAGGCATAGTATTGCTTAAAAACGAGGGCGGACTCTTGCCTATTAAGGAAGATGCCAAAATTCTTGTGGTTGGTGAAAATGCCGTAAAGATGATGACAGTCGGAGGCGGTTCATCTTCTCTAAAGGTTCAGAGGGAAATTTCACCCTTGGAGGGCATTCGCGAGCGTTTTGCTAATGTAGAGTATGAGCGAGGCTATGTGGGGGATGTCACCGGCTTTTATAATGGTGTCAGCTCGGGACAAGACCTTTCCGATGAGCGCAGTCCGGAACAATTGATTGCTGATGCGGTGGCAAAGGCGGCGCAGGCTGATGTGGTTGTGTTTGTAGGAGGACTTAACAAGAGCAAGTATCAAGATTGCGAAGGGGTTGACCGCATTCAATACGGTCTGCCATACGGACAGGATGAGCTTATAGAAGCGCTGGCCTGCGCAAACCCGAATGTGGTGGTTGTAAATATCAGCGGTACCCCTGTGGCAATGCCCTGGGAGGGCCGTGTAAGTGCAATTTTGCAGGATTGGTACCTTGGAAGCGAGGCGGGGAGGTCTCTTGCCGATGTTCTCAGCGGCGATGTCAACCCTTCGGGAAAACTGCCCTTCACTTTCCCTGTAAACTTAGAGGATGGTCCGGTTAAAACTCCCGAGCAGTATCCCGGAATAGGGCGCGAAAACAGCCGTATATTCGACCTGTATTATACCGAAGGCATTTATGTGGGTTATCGCTGGTATGATACCAAAAAGGTTAAGCCCATGTTTGCTTTCGGTCATGGTTTGAGTTATACCGAGTTTGAATACAGCGAAGCCGAATACCGTAACGGCAAGGTGAATCTCAGTGTTAAAAATGTGGGCGATGTAGCGGGAGCGGAAGTGGTTCAGCTTTATATAAGCGACCCTGAGTGCAGCGTGGATCGTCCGGAAAAAGAACTTAAAGGCTTTGAGAAAATTTTCCTTGCAGCCGGTGAAAGCAAGCGCGTGGAATTTGTAATAACTGAGGAAGCTCTCAGCTACTTCGATGCTGATGCTCACAAGTGGGTGGCCGAAAAAGGCAGTTTTATCGCTCACGTAGGCTCAGCCTCGGACGATATCCGCACAAGCGTGGAATTCAAATATTAATATCTCTGTAAAAAGTCGGTGAGATTGTGCTCGCGGCTTAGACCGAGTTTGCGGCGCAGGCGATAGCGTGTCATTTCCACGCTCCGGACAGTCATTCCCAACAAAGGGGATATATCTTTAGTATTCAAACCCATGCGTAGATAGGCGCACATCCGCTTGTCGCTCAGGCTGAGGTTTGGGAATTCTTCGCCGAGCCGCTTTAAAAAGTCGTCGTATACAAGGTCGAAATTATCTTGGAATTTATGCCAATCGGCATCGTGAGTGATGTTTTCGCGTATTACCTCACTGATGCTGCGCAGGCGTTTGAGCCTCATATCCACAGGCTCACCGTTTTTAACGCTTTCTATTGCGTTGTCTACTTGCAAACTGATTTTCTGCAGCAATTCGTTCTTGCGCTGCAGATTCATGGTGCTGGCCGCAAGGTCGTCCGCCTTGTTTTGAAGGTCTTTGCGGATTTGGGCCTTGCGCATTTCTTCGGCTTCGACAGCGGCTATCTTTTGGGCTCTTTTGTCGGTATAATGTTGTATCAGCAGATATATACCCCAAATGGATAATAAACCGGCCAGTATATATATTATAATAGCCCACCAGCTTTGAAACCAAGCTTTGGCTATGATGATGGATATTGATGCTGTAGAAATACGTCCGGCCAAGTGGCTGTTATGTGCGCGGACAATAAAATTATAATGGCCGGGCTTTAGTTTGTAGTACTTGCGGGTGTTCTCGTGGCAGTAAAGAGAAAACGCCTCGTCATAGCCATCTAATTTGCAGGAATATTCCACGGCATCCGTACTTGTGAATGAGGGCTCTACAAACTCTATGGCAATGGAATTCTGTTTATATGGCAATTTTATCTGTACTCCTTCGTTCCATCCGCGGGAAGTGTGTACAATAGTGCCGTTACTGTTCAGATAGATGCTTTTAATATATACGGTGGGGGAGTTGTGTATATCGTAACCGTTCTTTAAAGTGTTAATGTCCAAAATGTCAAACCCGTCCTCGGAATTGATGAGAAGCTTGTCCCCGCCTAAACTGGTTGTGCTCTCAAAGCCTCTCGGACGTCTTGCCGCAAGGTTCAGGAAGGTGTGTCTGTCAAGTTTCCTTTTGCCGTCTTTTCCCACATATTCCACCGCCTGGACATTACCTGACCAATAGAACTTGATTTTCCGGTCGGGGGTTTCGTAAAACATAAGGTTGCGTATTTCTTCGCTTGTAAACGAAGCATTAAGTTCGACTGCCGGATTAGCTTTTTCATCAAAGTAGTCGTAGCGGTAAAAGCCTGAGTGCGTGGTAAAAACAATGTTTCCACGATAGACAAACGGATAATTTTCGTTCTCCGGAGGGAATCCGTCTTTTGTTCCGAGCTGCTCTACTTCATCGACATCGGAGAAATCGTTTCTAAGAGAAAATCGGTACAGCCCTTTTATATGATGGCCAAACCATATTTTGCCGTCGAAATCACGGTAAAAAGCCCTGCCTGCTTCGGAAAAGCCGGGCAGATAATTGCTGAACTCCCATTTGCCTTGTTTTTTGTTCAAGATAAAAAAGCGCTCGTAACTGCTTCCGAGAAGATGGTCAGGTGAGCCGTCTTGCATTGGTTCAAGTTTCCAACAGCCCGGAAGATTTATATGTTTGCTTACTTTTCCTTCGGGGGAGATGATGAAAATGCCTTTATCTTGACTGCAAAAAAGAAGGTCGTTTATAATTTGAAGTTCCCAAACCTGACCTTTGATGCCTTGAACGGGTTGGAAATCAGAGTCGTCATATCCCTTTTTCAGGAGAGACTCTTTTATCCGGAACACACCCGTGCTGGTGCCTAAATACAGGTATCCTTTATAAAGTACGGAAACATAGCCTGTGCCGAATCTGTCGGGATTGCCGAAAAGGCGGTAGATGGGGAAGCCCATCATAACATAGTCGATGCCTTTGTCGAGTCCGAGCCAAAGACCGCCGGAGGAGTCGAAGCACATACTTAAAACGGTATTGTTCTGAAGGCCGTTGTTTGTATTCAGGTGATAAACCGCCCCGCTTTTTTTATTATGGATGAACACTCCGTCGGAGGTGGTGCCTTCTGCATAATAGAGACTGTTTTCTGCAGTACAAAAAACCTCTCCGGTTATTCTGGAACTTATTTCTTGTTTATGGAGAGAGCCGTTTTTCAGGGTATAACGCATGTTTTGACAGTCGAATTCTATTTCTCCGGCGCTGTTTTTACGGATTTCCCAGATTTCCAATACAGATACATCTATGGAATCGAGCAGGGAAGTATAATTTATGCCTTCTTCAGTAACACTAAGGCATCCCAATTCGTTTGTGCCCCCGACATAAAGTTTTTGTTCGATATGGTCGAAGTAAAGGCTCCTTGCAAAACTATTATTGTTCAACCTTGTAAGAGTCCAGCTTATGCCATCATATTCCAAGACTCCGCTGTTATTTGCAAAATACATATTGCCTTTGCTGTCTTGCACTATGTCCCAGGTTTGACTGCCGCCTTTATACATGTCGCGCGAATAGTTGCGCACTAATGGATTGTAGCCGAAAACGAGGTTTGTTGTAGTGACAAGAAGAGCTATGATGAGGGCTTTTTTCATGTTCATATAGTTTTAGCGGTGAAAGATAGCGTTTTTATGCGAAAGCACAAATTTCTGTTTGTTGAGTTTTTGTGAAATGAAAAATTAGCTTTGTAATATTGGTTTTTTTAGTTTTGTGGTAGAAAAATACTAAAATTTTTTACTAACCAATATGTGTTTAACTAAATCTTAGCTAATGAAACACTTTTTTGCTAAAGCAGCCCTAGTCGCTTTTGTGACTTTGGGAATGGGGAACGTAAGTACGTTTGCCCAGCAACAAGTCGTTGCACAGCAGGAAGGTCTCAGCGGAGTTGTTACAGACGCTTCCGGTTACGGTGTTATCGGAGCCGGAGTGATTGTAAAGGGAACTACGACCGGGACCAGTACCGATGTCAATGGCTTATTTTCTCTTCGCGGCGTGCAGCCGGGTTCTGTTATAGTGGTTTCTTCCATAGGTTATAAGCCTTTGGAAATCACCTGGAACGGAGGCTCGCTCAATGTCGTTCTGGAAGAAGATACCGAAATGCTCGAAGAAACAGTAGTTATAGGCTATGGAGTACAGAAAAAGAGCGTTGTTTCTGCCTCTATCGCCAAAGTTTCTTCGGATGACCTCAAGTATGTAAAGAAGACTCGTATGGACGATGTCCTAAAGGGACTCGCTGCCGGAGTCAATGTTACCTCTGCATCCGGTCAGCCAGGTTCTTCTCCCAGGATAACAATCCGCGGTAACGGTACCATTAATAATTCTAATCCGCTCTTCCTTGTTGACGGTATGCATATCGGTGGCGGGATCGACTTCCTTAACCCCGCGGACATCGAAAGTATAGAAGTTCTCAAGGATGCTGCCTCAGCTGCAATTTATGGTGCGCGAGCAGCAAACGGAGTTGTACTTGTAACCACTAAAAAGGGCTCTGTGGGTAAAACCAAAGTAAACTACGACTTCCAATATGGTATATCCAATCCATGGAAGAAGTTGGAAGTGCTTAATGCCACAGAATATGCCCTGATGATTAATGAAATGGAATTCAATTCCGGCAAGGCCGCCAAGTTTGCAGATCCGTACTCATATGGTGTAGGCACCGACTGGCAGGACTATGTATTCAATAAGAATGCTCCTCAGTCCACCCATCAGATTTCCGCTACGGGCGGCACCAAGAATCTGAATTATTATTTCTCGACCAGTTATCAGAGTCAGGAAGGTATTGTGGGCGGCAATTATGACCGTTCCAATTATGAGCGTCTTTCAATACGCGGCAATGTGAACACCATTGTGTTCGATGCCACAAGAGAAAGAAATTACCTGAACAAGCTCAGCGTAGGCATCAACACCAGCTACGCCCGCATAAATTCCCGCGGCATTACCGAAAACTCTGAGTTTGGAGGTCCGCTCGGCTCTGCCATCGCCTTGTCTCCGATACTCAGTCCTTTTGCCACTGAGGATGAAACTGCTGCTATTTTGGCTGCGACAGCTGCTGCCGGAGCAAACCCGATTTATGATAAGATAAGCGGAAAACTTCTCTCCATAGTGGACGGCGTGGTTTATAATGAAATGAACAATCCTCTTGCCGATCTTTCACGTCCTGGAGGACGTAACGATTCCGATAAGATTGTGGGTACCGCTACGGCAACTTTAGGAATTTGGGACAATCTTAAGTTTACCACCAATTTCGGTTACGACCTTTCTTTCTGGGGCAGCCAAGGCTATAGTTTTACCTATTATATGTCTTCTAAGAATTATAGAAACACGACAGAAGGATATAAGAGCATGAACCGCTCTTTTGTTTGGCAGCTGGAAAATGTGCTGTCGTACGATAAGAGTTTCGGCAAGCACAATGTAGCTGCAACCATCGGCCAGTCTGCAAGCAGCAATATGGGTGGAGGCGTAGGCGCCACCAGGCGCGGTCTGCTTGAGGAGAATCCTTATAAGGCAGGTATTTGGTTTACCGATGCCAAAAATTATAGCGAAACCGATTTGGGCTACGGAAGCATCTACAATCCTCACCGCCTTTCATCCATATTCGCGCGAGCAAACTATAACTATGACGAGCGCTATATGTTCCAGGCTTCCATACGCAGGGACGGTTCCTCCAACTTCGGAGCCAATTACCTCTATGGTATTTTCCCATCCTTCTCTTTGGGCTGGAATTTCACCAATGAGCAATTCCTGAAAGACAACGAGATTCTCTCAAAGGGAAAACTCCGTGCATCCTGGGGTAAGAACGGTAACGAGAATATAGGTCAATATGTGTTTACCACCTCGATGTATCAGGGCAATAATTATGTGTTCGGCAAAGGCGCAAACGAAACGATTGTAAACGGCGCCAAGCCCAGCGGTTTTGCGAATCCGGACGTTCATTGGGAGGAATCTGTTCAGACCGACATAGGTACTGATCTTGAATTCCTGAAAGGCGCAGTAACTTTCTCTGCCGACTGGTACAGGAAGCTGACTGTCGGTATGCTTATGACCAGGCCTATCCCAGCCTATGCCGGCGACTCGGCTCCTACAGCGAATGTGGGCACCATGGAAAACAGGGGTTGGGAATTCGAATTCGGCTATAAGCAGCAGTTCGGCGACCTTTTCTTCCAGGCTACGGCAAATGCCACCTATCTTAAGAATACGCTCATCAACTTGGGCAACGATACCGGATGGCAGAACTACGATACACATAAGATAGGCACTCTCACCCGCGCTCAAAACTCTTATCCTTTCCCATTCTTCTATGGTTGGGTTACTGATGGAATTTTCCAGAATGCTGATGAGATAAATGCTTATGTAAATGCAGACGGTGAGCTTTATCAGCCTAATGCCATTCCCGGAGACGTACGTTTCAAAGACCTTGACAAAGACGGCGATATTGATGATGATGACCGCGGCTACATCGGAAAGGGCACTCCGGACTGGATGTATGGTCTCAACATAAATCTCACATACAAGGGCTTCGACCTTGGTCTATTATTCCAGGGCGTTGCAGGTGTTCAGGTGTTCAATGTAACCCGCCGCACTGACCTTGCTTATGTGAATCTTCCGAAGTGGATGCTCAACAGGTGGACAGGCGAAGGTACATCCAACACTGTTCCCCGTTTTACGGTTCTCGAAGATCCTAACCAAAACTGGCGTTCTTCCGACCTTTGGGTTGAGGACGGCGATTATTTCCGACTCAAGAATGCCCAGCTCGGCTATACTCTTCCATCTGCACTTACCAAAAAGGCCCTAATATCTTCCGTAAGGGTTTATGTGGCGGCAGAGAATCTGTTTACCCTCACCAAGTACAGAGGTTTTGACCCGGAAATTTCTTCGGCAAGCACCTCGCTGGGAGTAGACCGAGGGGTTTATCCTCAGGCGCGTACTTTCTTCTTCGGTATTAATGTAGGCTTTTAATTAAAGGAGGACATGAAAATGAAAAAGTTCTTATATACGACTATTACAATACTCGGAGCTCTAGTTGCAACAACAGCTTGCAGCGATGATTTTCTGAAAGTGGAATCCAGGACTGCAGTTCTCGAAGCCGATTATTACAATTCACCACAAAGGCTTTATTCGGGGCTTGTGGCCGCTTATGATCCACTGCAATGGTACGATTATTTCTACCAGTATAACTCTCTTCCCATGCTCTCTGACATTATGTCGGACGATGTTTATTGCGGCGGCTCCAACGAGAGCGACCAGCCGGTATTGGTAAAGACAAGCAATTTCACACTTACCTCTTTGGATGTTCCGAATCAGGTTTGGACGATTTGCTATTCCGGTGTAAACCGTTCCAATATCGTAATTTCAAAGGCTAAAACCATAGAGATGGATGAGGCTCTTAAAAAACAATATGTGGCTCAGGCTACCGTGCTTAAGGCTTGGTATTACCAGATTCTATGGAAGTTCTGGGGCAATATAGTTTATTACGAGGAAAATCTTTCCGCTCCCTATGACAACGGCAAGCAGGAAACTGCTGATGAGGTATATGCTCATATTATAGCGCTGCTCGATGAAGCAATAGCTTCCGGAGGGCTTGTTGCCAAGGCTCCTGCAGGTTCCGAAGGCATGGTTACCAAGGATATGGCTTATATGCTTTATGCCGAAACGGTTATGTATCAGAAAGACAATTCCAAATATGCCACCGCTCTAGGCTATATGGAGGAAATCATCAATTCCGCCCGCTATAGTCTCGTAGCTGACTTTGCAAGCATTTGGGAGGAAGCAGGCGAGTGGGGCAGTGAATCCATTTGGGAAATCAATTACATCTCCGAAGGAGGTGTACGCGACTGGGGCGCTCCGATTGCTACCGGCGGCACTGTATATCCCGTGTTAATCGGTGTACCCGGAGGTACTGATGAATATCAGGACGGCTGGGGCTTTGAGCCGGTTGCCAAAACCACCTACGATATGTATGATGCGGCCGATACTCGCCGAGACGGAGGAATTTTGGCATATAATGCACCTTCTCCCCGTTGGCAGAACGAAGGCTATTATCTTAAAAAATACATTGCACGCAAGGGAGGCAACCATGGCTATGTGGCTTCAGACAACCTGAACTATGGCAATAATATACGCTATTATCGCTATGCGGAAACCCTTCTCAATGCAGCCGAACTCGGTTCTGCAAATGCTCAGCAATATCTCGATCAGGTGCGCGCACGCGCAGGACTCGGCTCAATAGCTGCCAATAAGGACAATATCCTCAAGGAGCGCCGCCTCGAATTCGTAGGTGAAGGAAAGCGCTATTGGGATCTTGTTCGTACCGGCAAGGCTCAAGACCTTCTTGGCATAGGCACCCCGGGTGATGGCACCATGAGTTGCCGCACAACCGTGGGCTGGACTCCCAAGAAAAAGTATTGGCCCATACCGCAGAGCGAAATCGACCGCAGCGCCACCAAACTTGTTCAAAACGATTATAATAATTAAGCCATGAAAAGAATATTTTCGATACTAGTTTCATTGCTGGCACTTGGCTCTCTTTTCTCTTGTACTGAGATATATCCTACACTCAATGCGGATGGTATTCCGTCGGCTTCCGACCTTATAGTCCGTCATACCATAGATGAAAAGAATATTGTCAGCTTTTATGTGGATAATAAAGGCGTTATACCTTATTTTATATTTCATGACGGCACCACTGCCTCGGGGCAGGGGGCGAAGCATCAGTATATGGATGCGGGGGATTACAGCGTTGAGGTGAAAGCTATCAATGCAAACGGCATGTCCGATGGCTCAAAGGTGTATAAATTCAATGTTCCCACCACTTATTATCCTCCTTTCGACCCGACGCCCTTCTTGAACTTCCTGACCGGCGGTTCCACCAAAACCTGGGTGATGGCCAATGATGTACCGGGTCATATGGGTTGCGGTCCCGATGCTGCCAATGCCGGCGGCTGGTGGAGCGCACCGCCTGATGACAAGAAAGACTGGAGCGTTTATGACAACACTCTTACTTTCGGAAGCGACTACAGCTACATCTTCGACCCTGTTGACGGTCAGATTTATGTAAATAAAGACTGCACCTACGAAAGCTCGCACAACCCTGGTGACGGTAATGATTACCTCGCTCCCTGCGAAATTCAGAATACCACATTCCAACTCTCCGGAGTTACCGGTGTGGAAACTAAGATTACTTTCCCCAAGGGAACCACCATAGGCTATATTCCCAATGATGCGGCCATAAATAATCCGGAATTCCTCATTACCGAACTTACGGCAGACAAACTCGTACTTGTAAGCGTAACCGAGGGTATTTGCTGGCAGTTCATATTCAAGCCTTTTTCTTCCGGTCCCGATACGAAGGATCTGCTTGCCGGCACTTGGAGTATTGCAAACGAGATAAAGGGGCACATGGGCTGCGGTCCCGATGCAGGCAATCCTGCCGGATGGTGGAGCGCCGAGCCGGATGAAAAGGCGGCGTGGAGCGTTTACGACAATACTCTTACTTTTACCACTGACGGTAAATATATCTTCGATCCGGTGGATGGTCAGATTTATGTAAATTTTGGCTGCAGCTACGAAAGTTCGTATTACCTTGGTGATAAAAATGATTACCTCGCTCCCTATGCAAAATTGGAGACTACTTACGAGATTACTGATGACGGAGTGAACAAGAGTTTAGTCCTTCCTGCAAACAGCACCATAGGCTATATTCCTAATGATGAGTCTTTTGCAAATCCCGTATTTATAATAAGGGAACTTACGGAAGAGCGTCTTGTGCTTGTAAGCGACAAGCCCGGAGTGATTGCCTGGCAGTTTATATTCAAGCGTTCCGGCCCCACCAAGCCGAAGGCTCCCGCCTATGACTCTGAAGAAAATCTCTGGAAGGCGGCGGATGCAGCTCATACCATAGAGCAGTATTATGCCGATGCGGGTTGGGCTGCACGTCCGAATCCTACGGTTACAGAGGATGCGGGTTCTTACACTTTCACCTACCCTCTTGCTACTGCAGATCAGTGGCAGGCTCAGTTTAAGATTCTTCCTAACAGTCTTGCTACGGAAAGCGCCAAGAATTACGGTCTTAGCGTCACTCTGCTTTCCACTACCAATCTTACCGGTGTAACCATAAAGATGGGCAGCAAGACACAAGCAAATGAAGAGCCTCATATGTTCCTTTCTCCGAGGGAATTCCCTCTACTGGGAGGAGTTCCTGTAACCTATACTTTCCCGACGGCTGCTGCCGGAATTGACGACGAAGTGGAACTTGTGTTCGACTTCGGTGGATGTCCCGACAACACCACCATCACGATTAGCAATATCGTGCTCTGGGAGGTTAAATAGGACTATGAATTTGCCGGAGGGGGCTTGACCGTCCCTTCCGGTCCAAAAAATAAAAAATCCATGAAGTTCTTAAAGAGATTAGTTTTCTGTGCTCTGCTTGCTTTGGCAGCATCCTGCGCAGGCTCAAACAATGGCGGAGGCTCATCTTCTAAAAAGGAAGATGAAGAAAAACCCGAAGAAACCAAATACGATGCCTATGCTTATGTTACTACTGCAAGCCGCGCAAGCCTGTTTCGTAAGATGGGATTGTTTTTTGGTGATCCGAATTTAAAGTCGCCTAATGATGTTACTTTTACCGGCGAGGAATTCCAGACAGTGGATGGTTTCGGAGCGGCTCTAACGGTGTCGAGTTGTTATAATCTCATGAAGATGCAGGAAGACAAGCGCAAGGAAACCCTGAAAGGACTTTTCGATTTGCAGGAAGGCATAGGGATTAGTCTGGTGCGCTTGTGCATAGGCGGTTCCGACTTTTCCTATGACAACGGCGCTTCCGGAACTTCTTCTGACGGGCGCTTTACCTGGTGCGACGATAAGGGGATTGAAAACTTTGCCCCGCATGGCATGGACCTTGCCTGGGTTATTCCGGTGCTTAAAGAAGTGTATGCAATAAATCCGAATATTAAAATAATCGGCTCCCCATGGACGGCCCCTAGATGGATGAAGGAGAATTATTCCTGGACCGGCAGCCATCTGAAAAAGGAGTGTTATGCCGATTATGCCGGATATTTTGTAAGGTGGATACAATATATGCAGACGGAAGGATTTGATATTTATGCCGTTACCGTTCAGAATGAACCCTTGCACGGGGGCAATTCCATGTCTATGCTGATGGATTGGCAGGAATGCCGCGATTTTGTAAAAGTGCTCGGGCCTGCTTTCAAAAGCGCCGGCTTGGATACTAAAATAATTATTTACGACCATAATTACGATGTCACCTCCTATGCCCTTAATGTAATGGCGGATAGCGGCGCATCCCAATATATTGCAGGTTCAGCCTGGCATAATTACGGAGGCAATGTATCTGCCCTCGACCTCATACACTCCCGTTTCCCCGATAAGGGAATATGGTTTACAGAAGCCTCTATCGGCTCTTGGAATTACAGCTTCGAAAGCTGTCTGATAAACGATTTCAGGGATATTTTCATGGGTACGCTTTCGCGTTACGGGAAAGGGGTGGTGCTGTGGAATCTGGTATTAGATAACATGAACGGACCATTTACTGCTGCAAACGGTTCATGCACAACCTGTTATGGCGCAGTTACAATACTTGGCGACTATAAAACATTGGAGCCCCGCTCTCAATATTATAATATCGCCCATTGCTCCAAGGTTATAAAAAGTGGAGCAGTGCGTCTCGGCACTTCGGGTCCGGTAAAAAGTGGTCTGAGTTATCAGGTGTACCGCAACCCGGACGACAGCTATGGTGTTATAATACTTAATGAGGGAAATCAGGGCCAGCAGCTTGTATTTAAAAGCCCGGTGCACAGCGTAAAATTCTCTGTGCCGGCAAAAGCAATAGTATCCCTTGGATGGAAAGACTAAAAAACTAATAATATGAGAAGATTTACTTTACTCTTCATCTTTTTGATGCCATTTATATTCTCTTGCGGTTCTTGCGAAAAGAAAAATTCTACAAACACCTCCGAAAACAAGGTGGAGGTGAGTCCTGAGGCTCTTGCTTTCGGGGCATCGAAAGAGTCCATTGTTATGGAAGTGACAGCCAATGCCGAATGGGGGATAGTCAATACTTTGGATTGGCTTAAAGTGTCTCCGACAGGAGGTCCCGTCGGCACTCATGAGGTCAGCATTACTGCGGATGCCAACGAACTTTTAAGCGAGAGGACAGGCACCATTCTTATAAAATCGGGCTCTTTCCGTTTGGAAGTGCCTGTCACCCAAACTTTTTCCAATGACCTTAATATAACCGTCCCCGAAGGATATACTTTGGTTTGGAGCGATGAATTCAACGGCACTCAAATAGACAAGAATAATTGGGAGTTTGAGGATTGGAGGCCCGGCTATGTAAATAATGAGCTTCAGCGTTATGTGCCGGGGGGAGAAAAGGGGGGAGTGAAAACAGCTTTTGTAGAAAACGGAGCCCTCAATATAGTTGCACGCTCATTGGACGGTGAGGTTATATCCGCCCGAATGAATTCTGTTACAGGGAGCGGCAAGCGTGCATGGACCTATGGTTGGTTTGAGGCAAGGATTCTTCTACCCAGCGGCAGAGGCACCTGGCCGGCTTTCTGGATGATGCCGACAAATCAGAATTACGACAGCAGCAGCCCCAATTATAATCCCTGGCCGGATTGCGGTGAAATCGATATTATGGAAGAAGTGGGGTATAATCCCAATTATACATCTTCTTCCATCCATTGCAAGGCCTATAATCATATGATAGGCACCCAAAAAACCAAAGAGGTTTATACCCCAAATGCCGAAGGCGCTTTCCATGTTTATGCTCTCGAATGGACTGCAGACTATATTCAAACTTATGTGGACGGCCAGAAGCTGTTTTATTTCCCCAATGACAAAAAGAATAATAAAGATACCTGGCCTTTCAAGACTGATTTTTATCTAACTTTGAATCTGGCTTGGGGCGGTGACTGGGGCGGTCAGAAAGGTGTAGACCCGTCAGCTCTTCCCGCAACCATGCAGATTGATTATGTACGTGTTTTCCAGAAATAGATTTTTTATTGCTCTTGCCCTGCTGGCCGTTTCGGTGCTTTCGTGTAAGAAAGAGCCGGTTGTAAAGCCTGTGCTTAGGGGAATAACCGTTAACGTTTCGGAGGTGCTTCTCGACGAAAGCGCCGAGATTCCTTTCTCTATAAGGGATGCCGGAGCGAGTTTTAACAGCGATGTGAACTCAAGTGAATGTCAGTTGTCCCTGCATTTTGTTTCTGGAGAAGAGGATTTGTTCCATCTTTCAAATATAATCAAGGGGGATGTGGAAGGCGATTATATTGCCGTTATCAGCTCTGACAGCCGGAAACCCTTTGTTGAGGAGATTAAATTGGAATTGAGCATCGCAAATGGAACAATACGCTCGGATGCAATTATAGTAAAATCTTCCTCAGCCTCATCCTATCCTGTTTATACAGGCCTTCCTATAGTTTATATAAACACCAAGGAAGGGGCGCCCATCAATTCCAAGGAAGATTGGGTAACGGCGACAATAAGCATAAGCGGGCTTGATGAATATTCCGATCTCAAGGAAACCCCTATATCCATAAGGGGCAGAGGCAATACCACATGGACCTGGCCCAAGAAGCCTTATACTTTCAAGTTCGAAAGCAGAACCGAAGTATTGGGTATGCCAAAGCACAAGCGCTGGATACTTTTGGCCAATTTCATGGATAGAACTCTCATGCGCAACGCTCTTGCCTTCCATCTTTCCGAACTCACATCCCTAAGTTGGACTCCCAAAAACCGTTACTGCGAACTCATGCTAAACGGCAAGCACATGGGCAATTATCTTCTCACCGAACAGATTAGAGTCGATAAAAACCGGGTTGCCATCGATGAGGACCATCCGCAGAGTTTCCTTTTCGAAAGCGATTTTCACTACGATAATGAATGGCAATGGAGAGAATATTTCGGGAGCAGTTGGCAGGGCTCAGGCAATATTCCCTTCTCTGTAAAGTTCCCTGATGATGATGACCTTACGCAAGAGGGTTTTGATGCGGCCAAAGCGTATATCCATAATATTTTAACTATACTTTATGGAAGCGGTTTTGATGATCCTGCGAACGGATACAGGGCTCATATGGATATGGATTCATTTGTGGATTATTGGATAGTCTATGAACTTATGGGCAATCACGAACTCAATAATCCCGGGAGCGTATATTCTTATGTGGATTCCGGAGGCAAATGGACGGCGGGACCGGTGTGGGATTTCGATTGGGGAGGACTGTCCTACTCGACATCCCCGCAGGCAAAAACCGGTCTGGTATGCTGGGACGCAGTTTGGTATGCGCGCCTGAATGACGACCCCTGGTTCCGCAGTAAGCTCTCTGCCCGTTGGGATGAACTCTTGCCCATCTTCAGGCAGCAGACACAGTTTATTGATGATTTAAAGGCAAAATTAACTAAATCTGCGGCTCTGAATTTTGCCATGTGGAATCCTGCGGAGGATGCTTCTCAAAACGGTGGAAAAATAATAAACGGAGACGAAAACATGACTTTCAGCGACGCCGTGGACCGTCTGCGCAAAATATATACAGAGCGTATGGATGTTATTTCGTCCAAGCTTTGATTTTTCGGGCCGGCATTCCGGTGCTTTACCGTTAGGGCTTTTTTGTCAGTTTTTTGCTAGATGTTTCGCCGTTTTTTCAGCCTCTGCTGTTCGTGCTTCTGAGCTCTTTTATCATTGCCTTTGCAACAGCCCTTGAGGCCCCTGTTCCGCCTAAACGGCTGCGGATTTCGGAATAATCTTCCAGCATCTTGCTTCTATATGCGCTGTCTTCCACAAGACGGCGCATTTCTTTTGTGACGGCCTGGACGGTGTAATCGTACTGAATGAGTTCTTTAAAGGCCATTCTGTCCAATATAAGATTGCCGAGGGATATATATTTTATATGGTCCAGCACACGTATTACATACTTTGCAAGAAAAGCTGTTATGAACTGAGTGCTCCAGCATACCACTTGCGGAGTGCCTATAAGGGCGGCTTCAAGCGAGGCGGTGCCGCTGTTCACGAGGGCGGCATCGGCGTATTTAAGTATGTCGTAAGTTTTGCCGAAAAGTACTTTCACATAGCTTCTCCCTTTAAGATATGGAGCATAATCGAGCTCTGAGCGTCTTGGGGCTCCTGCTATAAGGAATTGATGATTGGAGTATTGCGGTAGTTTATGCAGCTCATCTGCCATCTTCATGGCATTCGGCATGGTATGGGAGATTTCGCCTTTGCGCGAGCCCGGAAGAATTGCAAAATAGTTCTCTTTTATTGGCCTTTCGTAGGCATGCTCATCTATTGCATCAACGAGGGGGTTGCCTTTATAGATGAAGGGAATGCCTTTTTCGGTGAAATAGGGGATTTCGAAGGGGAAGACAATGAAAAGGCAGTCTACCCAGGCTTTGAGTTTGCGGTTGCGGCCCTCGCGGCTTGCCCAGGTTTTAGGGGCGATATAATAGAAGACACGTATGCCTTTTGTATGGCAGAATTCTGCGATTTTCATATTGAAGCCCGGGTAATCTATAAGAATCACCACATCGGGCTTCCAGGCCAAAATATCCTCCTTGCAGTATTTCAGATTTTTTGAGATTTTACCAAGCTTTTTAAGTACATCGGTAAAACCCATTACGGCAGTATCTTTATAGTCGCGCACTTTCTCTCCTCCGACTTCTTCCATGAAGGGACCGCCCCAGAATCGGATTTCAGCCTTGCTGTCTTCAGCAAAGAGTCCTTTCATGAGATTGCTTCCGTGAAGGTCGCCGGAGGCTTCGCCTGCTATAAGATAATATTTCATAAATCGCGGTCGAATTGGAGTTCTTGCAGACGACGGAATTCGGCAAGGTCGGTATTATCCAGGTTTTGCGGGGTAACTGTGATATAGCCTTGTCTAACCAACAGATGGTCGGATTCCACGGGGGAGTCGTGGTCGGTAATCATGTCTCCGGTCATGAAATAAACTTCTTCTCCTTCTTCAGGTTCCGGGAGCCAGGTTATGCCCAAATCTTCCAAAGGTCTCAGCCCCAATTTCTTATAAATATCCGGATCATACGGCTGAAATTCCCTTTCCCAATGCATTCTTCCCAAACGTGTTGCTCTTATGCCTTTGATTTCTGATGCGGGGAGTTTGGGAAAGTTGACATTATATAGCAGGCCGAAGTGTCTGTTTTTGGCAAGCCCAAGAAGTTGCTCGAATATGGCGGGGAAAAGCTCTTCTATTGCGCTGAAGTCGGCATCGAAATTAAAATCGTCCAAAGAAACAGCGATGGATGGAACTCGGGCAAGGGCGGCTTCGCTCGCCGCTCCCACTGTACCTGAATACGGGGCGCACATGCCGGCGTTGAGTCCATGATTGATGCCGCTGACCACCACATCCGGTTTTTCGTCTATAAAAATATTGTCTATGCCGAATTTTACACAGCTGCTCGGAGTGGCATCAAGATAATAAATGCGCTCGCCCGGCTTTTCGCTGATTTTTTTAACCGCCATTGGCTTGTAGCTGAGGTTTACTGCCATGCTCATACCGCTTTGGTGGTATTTGGGGGCAACTATGGTAAGTTCGCCGTAGGGGCGTAAAATTTCAGCCAAAGTGCGTATCCCCTTGGCTGTATAACCATCATCGTTTGTAAGTAATATTTTCATTTCTCCCTTCATCCTTAATTTTTGCAAATATATTGATTTTCAGCGAATTTTTTTCTAATTTTGCGAGTTAAAAATTTGTTTCACATTTAAAGACTTATTATGATTAAAATTGGTATCAACGGATTCGGTCGCATCGGACGTATGGTTTTTCGTTCTGCTGTAGATAACTTTGGCAAAGACATTCAGGTTGTAGGCATCAACGATCTTCTTGAGCCCGAATATTTGGCATATATGCTTAAATACGATTCTGTACACGGACAATTCAAGCACGATGTAAAGGCAGAAGGCAACTTTTTGATTGTTGACGGCCATAAAATTCAGGTGTTTTCAGAAAGAGACGCATCCAACATTACTTGGGGCGCACTCGGAGTAGATGTAGTTGTAGAATCCACAGGCTTCTATCTTACAGAAGAGCTTGCCTCTGCACACCTTAAGGCCGGAGCAAAGAAGGTTATCTTGAGCGCTCCTTCAAAGGATGCCACCCCGATGTTCGTATATGGCGTTAACGACAGCACTTATGCCGGTCAAAAAATTATAAGCAACGCTTCCTGCACCACAAACTGCCTTGCTCCTCTTGCAAAGGTTATTAACGACAAGTTCGGCATCAAGCGTGGCCTTATGACCACCGTTCATGCTACCACTGCCACTCAAAAGACCGTTGACGGCCCCTCTCAGAAGGATTGGCGCGGCGGTCGCGGTATTTTAGAGAACATCATTCCTTCCAGCACAGGCGCCGCCAAGGCTGTAGGAAAGGTTATTCCCGAGCTCAATGGAAAACTTACCGGTATGAGCCTCCGTGTTCCTACTTCCGACGTTTCTTTTGTAGACCTTACCTGCGAACTTAACACTCCCACCACTTATGACGAAATCTGCAAGGCCATGAAAGCCGCCAGCGAAGGCGCTCTCAAGGGTGTTGTAGGTTATACCGAAGAAGCTGTTGTTTCCACCGACTTCGTGGGCGAGGCCCGCACTTGTGTTTTCGATGCAAAGGCAGGCATCATGCTTGATGATACTTTTGTAAAGCTCTGCGCCTGGTACGACAACGAGTGGGGTTACAGCAATAAGCTCCTGGAAATGGTTCGCGTTATAAGCAAATAATTTTTAGTATAATATCATTTATTAGAGGATGGCTCCCAAAAAGGGTCATCCTTTTTGTTGACTTTTGGTAGAAGTTGTAGCATTGTTGTTAGCTGTATATTGCCGGCTGCCAAAATGCACGAACGGACGTATCGCTAAGTTTGGTTGTCTATCGTTTGGCTTCATGTTTAAGCAAAAAAGGCCTAAAATGCTTAACCATGAAACTGAAAAGAGGGCTTGCGACGATGGCGGGAGAGGGGTATGACGAAAAGGGCCGAAAATGCTTTACCCTGGTTTTGGTTGTCTTTCATGGTATGACAAAAAAGGCCTAAAACGTCGTAGCCCCACGTTTTTTTGGCGGGGGCTTGAGCGAAAAGGGCCAAAAATGCTTTACCATGAAGCGAAAATGAGGGCTGAGAAGGAACAGGCAGTAGAGAGGCGAAGTTAAAAAACATTTAAAATAGCGCCTTTTAATTTTACCCTGTTGCAAACCACAAAAGCACTCGCCACCTTTGCTCACGACAGAAAAGAACTTCGGTGGTGACGGGCTTTTTTTGATGTTCCCGCATTTCTCGACGTCGCCGCCGAAGCTCGATTCTTTGAGAAATTGTTTAACAAAGCGAAAAGGGGAGCGCTTATGAGAAAAATCATAGATGTAACAATCGATGAAGCCGGAAAGCCGGTTTTCAGCAGCGATTATGATGCGCTGAAAGGGCTTAATCTGTATCAGCGTGTGTTTGTAACGCTGATGTTCGAACAGGACTTGGCTAAAGTGCGTAAATGGATGTTTGCAATACAGCTGCTTGGTCTTGCAGATGTCTCTTCCTGCAAGAGGCCGGAATTGAGCATGAGCATGTTCGAGAATACGGTTGATGAATTGCAGCAGAGCTGTGAGAATTTCAAAAAACACTTCGGAGGCAATCTAAATTTTAAGATTGTAAGCGTATGATAATATTGCGGACGTATGATAAAATTTGCAATCATATGATAAAATTACAAGCGTATGAAAGGTACGATATTACAGGTGTATGAGGACAGTTCGGGCAGGCTCTTTATGCATTCGGACCTTCCTGATACAATGTCAAAGGAGGAAGAGGCAGAGCTTGTGGAAAAAATCCGTCAGGCCATGAAGCTCGATTTTCGCGCATCAATAGCCGCCGCCATTCGTCAGCTTGCTTTTGGTGCGATAATGTGCCGGCCGGATATAGAGGAGGCCAAGCGCAATTTTCGCTCTGATGTCGGAAGATATTTATAGAAACGGATTTGCCGGAATGGCGACCATTCAGCATCCTATCTGCCCGTGCAGGAAAAATGCTTCGGACGTGCAACTAATTGTGTTGTCTGTGCGAAAGCATCCTGTCTGCCTTAAATACGGAAAATGGCGAAGATAAGGTTGCTCAGGATGTAAACAGTGAAGATAAGAAGGGGGATTGCCGTCCAATGCCAGCCGAGTACGGGAACAATTATTATGGCGATGACGCTGATGCAAATAAAGGCCGTGCGCTTCATAGAGTTGGTTGTTTGCGCAAGGGAGCAAGCGCAAGCTTGTTCTGCACTTGCAGGGCCGGCGTTTGCTTGGCCTGTTTCGGAAGTGCAAGCCTGCGAGGAGCCTGACTTGAAAGAGAAGAAAGGAATTTCGCTCAATAATAGCACGCTGAGCAGAATCGCAAGAGCCGGAATGAACCAATAGCTACCGCAAAGGCCGGTAAGCCATGAGTCAGGGCGGAAATAACAATAAGCAGCGATTGAGCCGCAAATTATTGCTGATGAGGGGGTTGGGAGTCCCAAAAATGAATCATGCTGCCTTTCATCCACATTGAACCTTGCTAAGCGTATTCCGCTGAACAAGCCAAGGAGCAGGGGAAGCAGGCATAAAAGGCTCTTTAGAGGCCAACCTGCTTTAAGGCTTTGAAGAACATCTAAAGTGCCGCCTCCGGACAAGCTGCCGACTGCAGACTTCACCGCTGCTGCAGAACTCACTGCTGACGCAGAAACCGCTGCAGCATCGCCAAGACTGTAAGTCCAAACCGGAGTGATTTCGGAAAGCGCCAGCACGAACAGCATTATGCTTGGCAAGACCCCGAAACTGACGACGTCTGCCAGCGAATCAAGTTCGCGGCCTATATTGCATGAACTGTTCAACAGCCGTGCGGCAAAGCCGTCCAGGAAGTCGAACAAGCCCGCCGCAAGCATAAGGTAAAATGCTATGTCGAGGCGTCCGCCTAAGGCAAAAATAATTCCCACAACCCCCGAAAGGAGGTTGCAGGAAGTTATTGCATTAGGGATATGATTGCGTAAAGACACTACCTGATTCCGAGTTTGGTTTTGATTTCCTTCGGAATAGCATCCTTGTGAATCATTATCTCGAGAGTCTGGTTGCGTACGAAGGCCTCGGTTGCATACCAAATGCCTTTATATTTGCCGGTTTCGCCCCAGGAGTTTTTAACCATATAATATTTATTGCCGAATTGGTCGCGGGCGATGCCGAAGATATGCATGCCATGGTCGTCGGTTATGGTCTTGTTGTCGAAGCCTATCTGACGGCTCTCCTGAGTGGCAAGTTTCTCCACGGGTGCGGGAATCGTAGTCTCCGTGTCGTTGGATTTGCCTGTCCAGCGCTCCTGGTCTGAGCCGGCTGCAGGGGCGGCCTCGGTATCTACAAGGATGGCAAGACCGTCACGAGTAAAGCCCGGGTCGGACACATCAGTGCCCCATGATGCTGTGTAGCCGTTGTTGAGAGCGGCATCAAGAACATTCATAAGTTCATCGATAGGAAGATTCCAGGCCTTCCCCCAGCGCCAATTGTCGCATACTTCCAAAGCAAACTCAGTATAGAATGGATGGTGAGTGAAGGAGGTAAGCGAAATATAGTTTTTTGCATCAATCTTGAGGGCATCGCGATAGGTTACCGGAGTGTAAGTACGGCCGTTAAGCGTAAAGACTGTGGGGATTTCTCCCAAATAAGCCTCGAGTATGCCATTATAACCTTTCTTCCACGCAGTGGTGAGCCTGTTCCTGTTGGGCTTTTTGGCAATCACCTCTACATAGGCTTTCAAAACCGCATCCAACTCTGCCTGCTCCGGAAGTTCGGAACCATAATTCATGCCGGAATAAACGCTTTGCGGCATAATACCGTGATCGCGTATTACATGAAGTACGTCATTGGCTTCTGAACCGGCGCCGAAAGTAAGGTTGCCGTCCAATCTTACATACTTATCCGCCCTTTCGGAATAGGACTTATGCACCACGAACATTTCCGAAAAATCAGGATATTTGGTGCTGTCTTTTATATTGCCCAACCTTATTGCTTCCGATTCGAAGAAGCTCAGTGTGCAGAAAGCCCAGCAGGTACCGCTGCGGTTTTGGTTTTTCACACTGGTTATAGGGTTGGACTTGATGGTTGTGAATTCGTAGTCGGGAAAATTGATTTTACTTCTTTGAGCGTTCAAGCCAAAGGACAGGAGCCCGAGAAAAAGGGCGATCGTGATGAATTTTTTCATTTATTGTTATTTGCGTTTATTATAAATATCTAATGCTTTTGCAAGTACTTCCATTGCTTTTTCGAGTTCAGGTATTTCCAGAACATAGGCTATGCGCACCTGCTTGACACCTTTTTCCTCATTGATGTAAAATGGAGCAGCGGGGGTGAGCATAAGGGTTTCTCCGTTAAGGCGGAAGTCGGTGAGGAGCCATTTGCAGAAGTCGGCGGCGTTGTCTACCGGCAGTTCGGCCACTGTGTAGAATGCGCCGTTCGGCATTGGAGAATATACACCAGGAATTTTATTCAGGGCATTCACTGTGAAATTGCGGCGGGCGATGTATTCTTTACGTACTTCTTCAAAGTAAGATGCGGGTGCATCCAAAGCCCCCAAGGTGGCCACCTGGCCGAGTACGGGAGGGCAGAGGCGTGCCTGTGCAAGCTTTAGTGCAAGCGACATAACTTCTTTATTGCGCGAGATTACGCAGCCTATTCTGGCTCCGCACAGATTGAAGCGTTTAGAAACGGAATCCAGCATTATTGCATACCTGTCAAAGTCCGGAATATCCATTACGCTGAAGTGGGGGTCATCGGTGTAGCAGAATTCCCTATATACTTCGTCACAACCGAAAAAGAGGTCGTGCTTGCGGCAAATGTCCGCTATCTGCAACATCTCTTCCTTGGAAAAGAGGGTGCCGGTAGGATTTGAGGGATTGCTTATAAGGATTGCGCTTGTCCGGGGAGTGATATGTTTTTCAATCTCGGATACCGGCGGCAGGCGGAAGCCATCTTTGATGTCGGTATGGATGCCTGCCAACTTGACACCGAATTTGCTTGCAATAGCGCTATAGTTGCAGTAGTAGGGCTCAAACACTATTACTTCACCGCCGAAGTTGGTGGTTATTTGAAAGAAAAAGTCTAAAGCTTCCGACCCCGCAACTGTCACTATAATATCTTCAAGCGAGATGTCCACACCTACAGACTTGTAGTATTTGTCTAAAAGGGCACGGCGCAATTCCGGCGAGCCGATGGAATTAGAGTAAGAGAGATGGTCGAATTGATAATTGCGGATGGCATCTATGGCGCATTGCGGAGATTTTATGTCCGGGGCGCCTATATTGAGGTGATAAACCTTGACGCCATCTGCCTTCGCTTTTTCAGCAAATGGGTTAAGCATGCGGATAGCCGATGTGGGCATGTGTTCCGCTAAATGTGAAATCTGAGGCATATACTTGCAAAGATATGCAATTTTTGGCTAACTTTGTCGGGATGAAAGCGATTTTTGGATGAGTTATCAACTAAGCATCACGCCTCAAGAAATAGAAAAATTGCCTTTGGTGGCATTTGAAGGAAAAATCAATGTTATAAGCGAGCCTGGCAAGGAGTTCGAAAGAGCTCTTAAATATTTGCGAAGGCAAAAGGTGATAGGCTTTGACACCGAGTCCAAGCCTGTATTCACACCCGGAGTGCGAGGTAACGGGGTGGCCTTGGTTCAGCTTTCGGGAAAAGACGAAGCATTTCTCTTCCGTGTTCAGAAATTGGGAATGTTAGGCAAACTTTGTCATATCTTTGCCGACCCCTTTATTATAAAAGTGGGCGCAGCCTCCTCAGATGATGTGCGCGGCTTGCAGCGCATTCAGCCCTTTACTGAGCGAAGGTTCGTTGACCTTCAGAAAATGGTTTGGGAATACGGCATCAAGGATAAGAGCGTAAAAAAGATGGCGGCCATAATATTGGGCGTGCGCATCTCTAAAACCCAACAGTTGAGTAATTGGGAAGCGCCTGTGTTGAGTGAAGCCCAGCTTAAATATGCGGCCACAGATGCCTGGATATGCCGTGAAATGTATCTTAAATTGCGAAGGAGTCGCAAAGAGCCGCTCAAATTGGAACAGATGCTGCCTCCCGAGCAACTTCTCAAGATGGCTAAAAAATGACAGCAAAAATATATTTGAAGAAAGGCCGCGAGGCCTCCATCCTGCGTTTTCACCCTTGGGTGTTTTCAGGGGCAGTGGCAAATGTTGTAGGTAATCCTGCAGAAGGGGATTTGGTGGGGGTTTATTCTTCTACCGGGAAGATTTTGGCCATGGGCCATTGGCAAGTCGGTTCTATTGTAGTGCGAATATTATCTTTTGCGGGAGATCCCTCATCGCCTGTTTTTTGGACGGATGCGCTTCGTGCGGCTTATGAACTTAGGGTCGGGGTGGGATTGGTGAATTCACGCAAGACAAATTGTTATAGATTGGTGCATGGAGAAGGGGATGGATTACCCGGGTTGATAATAGATTATTATGATGGAGTAATTGTAATGCAGGCTCATTCTGCAGGCATGTTCCGCGCCAAAAAGCAGATTTGCGAGGCTCTCCAAAGCCTTTATGGCAAAAAACTCAAGGCGGTATACGACAAGAGCAGCGGCACCGCTCCGTTCAAGGCGGGCTTGGAACTCATAGACGGCTATCTTTACAAGGCTCCGGATTTTACAGATGAGCCTGTGATTGTGAGTGAGAACGGACATAAATTCAAGATAGATTGGAGGGAAGGGCAGAAGACGGGCTTTTTCCTGGACCAGCGCGATAACCGCGCCCTTGTGGAAAGCTACTCCAAAGGACGCAGAGTGCTTAATCTCTTCTCTTATACAGGAGGCTTTTCGGTTTATGCTTTGGCAGGCGGGGCTTTAAGGGCGGATTCTGTGGATTCTTCTTCCAAAGCCATATCGATAGCAAGCGAGAATTTAGAACTGAATGGTTTTTCGTCTGACCGGCATGAGGAATATTGTTCTGATGTAAAAGATTTTTTAGCTACCGTAGAGCCGGGCAAATACGATTTGATTATTGTGGACCCTCCTGCATTTGCAAAGCATCGCGGAGCAGTATCTCAGGCGCTTAGGGCATACCAGAGGCTTAATGCCGCCGCAATAGAGGCGGTGGCGCACGGAGGGCTCGTATTCAGCTTTTCCTGCTCCCAAGTGGTGGACCGCCAGGCTTTTCTCGAAGCTGTTTTTTCCGCTTCTGCGCAAACAGGCCGCCGCGTGCGCATTCTTGACAGACTCAATCAGCCTTCCGACCACGCAGTGAATATTTATCATCCCGAAGGGGAATATCTGAAAGGCCTGCTTTTATATGTCGAGTAAGCTTTCAGATTTTTTACGCAAATGGATGTTGGTGTTGTCTATGCTGCTTGGCGTAGGTATATATCTTTTTTTGCGTTTTGTTCCCGGCTTCGGGCAGGCAGAGCTCACATATAGTTTAATAGCAAAGGAATCTCAGCCTTTCCTGGTGGGGATTATGCTCTTCCTTCAGTTCAATGTAACGGCTCCGTCCGACCTTCATGTACGTCGCTGGCATGCAGAAGTGCTTTCTGTTCAGGCATTGCTCTTTGCAGTGTTTACTGTCGTTACGATTCTCCTTCCCCACGGAGAACTTAGAATACTTTCGGAATGCGCCATGCTCTGCTTCATCTGTCCTACGGCCTCTGCCGCCGGGGTAATTACTTCGCGCATAGGCGGCTCGCTCCAGCAGACTATGGCTTATCTGCTCCTTAGCGACATAATGGCTACGCTGCTTATACCCTTGGTGGTTCCGCTTATCAATCCACAGGAAGGGCTGAGTTATTTTGGCCTGCTTTGGAGTGTAAGCAAGAGGGTGTTCTCCATGCTGGTACTGCCCTGTATCCTTGCCTGGACTATCCGCTATACTCTGCCCAAAGTGCAGAAATGGTTTGCATCCTTTGTGAATTACGCTTTTTATGTCTGGGGCATAGCCCTGCTTTTTGCAATTTCGTTAGCTACCCGTTCCTTGGTTTTGTCGCATTCCCCATTCTACATGGCGTTTCTCATAGGACTCGTAGCGCTTGCCTGCTGCATAGGGCAGTTTCTGCTCGGACGAAGGATTGCAAGGCGCTACGGTCACAGCATTTCCATCACTGCGGGCCAGACCTTCGGGCAAAAGAATACCGGCTTCCTTATATGGCTTGGCATCAATTATATGACTCCAATCACATCGGTAGCCGGCGGTCTTTATTCAATATGGCAGAACCTCGTCAACTCTTGGGAACTGCAACACTACAAGTCAAAGAATAGTTAAATATTCGCTTTCTTCCAAACTTTGGTAGCGGTGCAGCAGGTGTTAACTCCAAGTCCCCCGCAACTGAGACGGAAGTCACCTTTTTCGAGCCTCCATTTGCCGTCTGCACCTACAAAGGCGAGGTCTTTGGCGGGCACCCTAAATTCCACCACCTTGCTTTCGCCGGGTTGCAGTTCTATCTTCGTAAAGGCGCGCAGGCGCCTTACATCCGGCACAATGCTGGCTACCAAATCGGAAGAATACAGCAGGACGGCTTCTTTGCCCGGAAGATTTCCGGTATTCTTTACGGTAACTTTCACATTCAGCACATCATCGGCGGTGAATTCGCTCTTGTCCACTTCAAGCCCGCTGTATTCAAAGGTGGTATAGCTGAGGCCTGCTCCGAAGGGCCACTGCACATACATGGTGGCATCGTAATTATAGGCTCCGGCCATGGTAGGTACATTTTCGGATACCTTGTGGTCGTAGGTGTGAAGGTCGTTAACATGCTTGGAGTAGGTGAAGGGGAGCTTGCCGCTGAAATTTTCCTTTCCGCTGAGTAGGAGAGCGAGGGCATCGCCTCCATAGTTGCCGGGAAGCATCACATTCACAACGGCTTCTATATTGGGAAGTCCTACGATGTCGTTGATTATTCTGGGACGTCCCTGGTTAAGCAGCAGCACAATGGGCTTGCCCACCTTGGAAAGAGCCTTTACAAGATTCTTTTGATTGGCGGATAGATTGAGGTCTTCGATGTTGCCGGGAGTCTCGCAATAGGAATTTTCTCCCACGCAGGCTATTATTACATCGGCCCTGCGGGCGGCTGATACGGCGGCATCTATATTAATGTTCTTCTCTTGCTTCCAAGCCATATAATCTTCTACATATTCCACTCCGGGAACATAGCTGACGCTTCCGAACTCGTTTTTTAGGGCTTCGTAAATAGTGTTGTACCAAGCGGTGTATTTTTCTTCCGCCGTGCCTTGCCAAGTATAACTCCAACCTCCGTTGAGTGAGCGTATGCTGTTGCCGTTGGGGCCTGTTACAAGTATGCGGAGGCCTTTCTTTAAAGGAAGGATGCCGCTGTTTTCCAGCAACACCTGGCTTTCCACTGCGGCGGCAAGGGCTGCTTCTTTGAATTCTTCGCAAGCCACTTTGTCGTATGCTTTCACATCCCAGGTAGGATTATCGAACAGGCCGAGGCGGTATTTCAGGCGCAGCACCCTGCGGCAGGCATCGTCTATGCGTTTTTGCGGGATAAGTCCTTCTTTTACCGCAGCGATTATATCATCGCAGGCAGTGGGGTCGTACGGCTCCATTACCATATCGATACCTGCATTTATGCCTAAGGCAAGAGCTTCTTTGCGGTTTGCGGCCACACGCTCGCGAGTCCAGAGATTATTGATGTCCGCCCAGTCGGTTACTATCATTCCGTCCCAATTAAGGTCTTCTTTGAGCCAAACGGTGAGCAGTTCATGGTTAGCATGCACCGGTACACCATTGATGGAAGAGGAATTGACCATCAAAGTTAGCGCACCTGCTTCTATGCAGGCTTTGAAAGGAGCGAAATGTTTTTCGCGAAGGTCAGACGGCGATACATAGGCGGGGGTACGGTCGCGTCCGCTGATTGCCGCTCCATAGGCCATGTAATGCTTAAGGCTTACCGCTATATGCTCTTTGCCGATGTGGTTGGGGTCGTCGCCCTGTAAGGCGCGGGTTTCTGTGGCTGCCATAACGCTTTGCAGATAGGGGTCTTCGCCGAAACTTTCCCAGAAGCGCGACCAACAAGGGTTGCGGGCCAAATCCATAGTAGGGCAGAATGTCCAGGGGCACATGGCTGCACGGGTTTCATAAGCTGTTATTTCTCCCATTGTACGGGCGTGTTCGGGATTGAAACCGGCCGCAATGTTGATTCCTTGCGGGAAAAAAGTGCCTTCGGCGATGTAAGATGCCCCGTGAATCATATCTAAGCCGTAAATGCACGGTATGCCGATTTCTTGCAAGGACAACTCCTGAATTTTGGAGATGTAGTCGGCCGTAAAAAAGCGGTCTTGCGCCGTGCGGGCAAATACGTTGAGGATGCTCCCCACCTTATATTTGCCTATTGCTGTCCGGAGCTTCTCCATATCCAAGCCGGATTTGTCGGGCAGGGTTACAACCTCTATTGAGAGCTGCATCATCTGCCCAACTTTTTCTTCGAGGCTGAGACCCTTTAGTGTCTTTTCTACTTTGTCCTCCAAGGCCTTGTCCTGCGGTATAGCCGGAGTGTTATCGGCACTTTTGTGCCCGGCGCATGCACTGAATGTGAGTACAACTGCTGCCATAAATGCGGTTTTAAATTTCATAACTAACAAAAGTACTAAATAATTCGTGGTTTTTACTAAATTTGTAATATGAAAGTCGGAATTATTGTAGCCCTTGATGGCGAATACGAGCAAATCAGAATGCTGTTGGGGGGAAGGGATGAAGGTCGTGTGGGAGCTAATGAGGTGGTGCTTCGCAAAAGCGGAATAGGCAAGGTGAATGCGGCGCTGGAAACGCAGAGTTTTATTAAGGAGCATCCTTTGGATTGCCTTTTGAGCACCGGTGTGGCGGGAGCGCTTTGTCATAAACTTAAGAGTATGGATGTGGTGGCCGCCTCGCAGGTGGTGTATCACGATGTCTGGTGCGGAGAGGGCAATATCTATGGACAGGTGCAGGGATGTCCCGAGCGTTTTATTGCTGATACGGTTCTGCTTGACTGCGCCTTGCAAACCGGCGCCAGGGATGGCCTGCTTGCGAGCGGTGACTTTTTTATAAGCAATTCCGGGCAGGCATCTGCAATACTTGCCAATTTCCCGGAAGCTATAGCGGTGGATATGGAGTCGGGTGCGATAGCCCAAACCTGTCATAAGCATGGCGTGCCGTTCCTGAGCCTTAGGATAATCTCCGATGTGGCGGGAGAGGACCATCAAAGCGAATATGATGACTTTTGGAAAAGCCTCTCCGACAGCTCTTTCAAGGCGGTTCGGAGCTTCCTTGAACATCTTCCCGAAAATATATTGGACCAATAGGTGGAAAGAAGTTTGGAAAAGTGATACTTTTTTAACATTTTTGTCCTGTAAAATCAGAAGCGAAAAGCTGGCGGAGAGAGAATATGTTTTTTAAAAAGTCGGATTAAAGCCGGAAGTATTATGAAAGAAGTGCTTACAGAAATTACTCCGCTGTCCCAAAAGGATTTTTTCTTTATTGTTGACAGACATAAGACCCGCTTTACTTTTCCCGTACACAAGCATAGCGAATATGAGATTAATTTCGTGGAGCATTGCTTCGGAGCAAAGCGTGTGGTTGGGGATAGCGTAGAAAAAGTGGGAGAATATGAGTTGGTGCTGATTGGCGGAGGCTTGGAGCACTTTTGGGAGCAGGCAGAATGTAAGTCTCCGGACATGAGGGAGATAACTATTCAGTTCGAGGCCGGAGTATTCCCCGAATCTTTTTCTGACAAGATACAATTCCGCGATATAAACATTATGTTGGAGCGTGCTAAGTACGGTCTGGCTTTTTCGAATGCGGCCATACTCAAAAGTTATTCTATACTCGACACTTTGGCGGCCGAGCAAGACCGTTTCGAACAGTTGCTGAACTTCTTCAGACTCCTTAATATATTAGCAAAAGACTCTCGGGCAAGGGAACTTTCCAGTGTGTCTTTCGCCAAAGAAAGAGAACCGGAGGAAGAGGAGCGGATAATGAAGGTGAAAAAGTTTATTCATGAGCACTTTACGGAAGAAATTACTTTGGCGCAAGTAGCTGATGTGGCCGGCATGTCAGCATCTTCCTTCAGCCGCTATTTCCATCTTGCTACAGGCCGCACGCTGAGGGATTACCTGATAGATTCCAGACTTGGCAAAGCATCCCGTCTCTTAATGAGTACAGACTTGAATATCAGCGAGATTTGCTACAGTTGCGGGTTTAATAATCTCTCCAATTTCAACCGCATTTTCAAATCGCGGCGCGGCTCCACCCCCAGGGAATTCCGAAAAATGTATAAACATAACAGGGTTTTGGTTTAGACGGCGTTTTCAGGGGTATTTGCAAGATATTAAGCAAATAAGTATCAAAATCAGCTAAAATTATACTTGAATTTCAATAGGGGACTGATTATATTTGCTAAGTTAATAACCACAAAACTTCTAACCCTGATGAAAACCTTTAAAGTGCTTTCAGCATTTGTTTTTGCATTTATTGTTTTCTCTGCCTGTTCCGGGTCGGACAATTTCGTGCACGTAAAAAACGGACACTTCGAGCAGAATGGTAAAAAAATATCATTCATAGGAACTAATTTTTGGTATGGAGCCATTTTAGCTTCCGATGGACAAGGAGGCGATAAAGAGCGTTTGACTGCCGAGTTGGATACCCTCAAAGGCTTGGGTATTACAAATTTACGTGTTTTGGTGGGAGGTGATGGTCCGGATGGAATACCCACACGCATTGAGCCCACTCTTCAAAAGGCTCCCGGAGAGTATAACGACACTATTCTTCGAGGTCTCGACTATCTTCTTGTGGAAATGGCCAAAAGGGATATGAAAGCCGTGTTATACCTTAATAATACTTGGGAATGGAGTGGAGGCTTCGGTTGCTATTTGGAATGGGCCGGAGCCGGCAAGGCTCTTATACCTGCAATCGATGGCTACCAACCCTTCAAGGAGCAGATGGCAGGATTCAGCACCAACGAAAAGGCTCAGGAACTTTTTTATCAGCATATAAGAAATATTGTAAGCCGCAGGAACAGCATAACAGGCAAGCCCTATAAAGATGATGTGACAATATTCAGCTGGCAGATTGCCAATGAGCCGCGTTGTTTTTCGGCCGATACGATTGTCCGTCAAAAATTCGTGGAATGGATAGGGAAAGCAGCAAGCATCATTAAGGAATGCGATCCCAATCATATGGTTTCCGCCGGCAGCGAAGGCTATATGGGTTGCGAGCAGAATTGGGAACTCTTTGAAAAAGTGCACAGCCATCCGCAGATAGATTATATTACCATACATATATGGCCGTACAATTGGAGCTGGGCTCCGGCTCCCAAGCCGGAAGATTATATTTGGGCCTCCATAGATTCCACTAAAAAATATCTTGCCGGACATGCCGCGATAGCCGAAAGATTGAGTAAGCCCATTGTGGTGGAGGAGTTCGGCTTTCCCCGCGATGCCATGCGTAACGATTGGGGAACTTGGGGCAGAGACCATTATTATCAAACAATCGCCGATGCTGTAGTAGAGTCGGACAGAAATGGAGGAGTGTTCGCCGGACTGAATTTCTGGGGCTGGAGCGGATATGCTCCCAAGCAGCCGAACGGCACTTTTTGGGAGAAAGGCATGCCCTATTGCGGAGATCCCGCCCAAGAAGTCCAGGGCCTTAACGGGGTATATGTTTCGGATGTTTCCACCACTGATATTATTAAGAAGGCCGCAGCACATACCAATTGTAATTATAGTATGGAGGCGCTTTTGGAAAACGACTGGCTTTATACTTTGGATGACCAGAAGCCTCTTCGAGTGCTGGTTCGCACCAAACAGGGGAGAGCGGGCAGGGTGGATGTCAGTCTGGAGCTCAAAACCGATAAAGGGGAAGCTTACAAGAATTTTACGACCACTGCCCGTCCCGGCCGCATGACCGATACCATAGAATTCCATATGGGTTTGGAGCCGGGCTTTTATAAAGCGCGCTTATATGTGGAAAAGGATGGTCTTACGGAAAAAGCCTTTAATGTCGGCTGTGAACCTACGGCGATAGTTTCTCCGAGAGATGCTCAAGACGATTTCGAGGCATTTTGGGAGGACACCCGTAAACAACTTGATGACGTGTCTCCCAATTTCCGCCGTAC
>Ga0255347_1001232_pt1 | contig 42828 bp, 40 predicted proteins | sample wastewater_treat_2_FD_192479 | JGI IMG/M metagenome (GOLD analysis project Ga0255347, IMG submission 192479) | Wastewater microbial communities from Lulu Island WWTP, Vancouver, Canada - plant24 | ecosystem: Engineered > WWTP > Wastewater > Unclassified | place: Canada: Vancouver, British... | reverse complement strand
TCAAAGAAGCCAATCAAAAATGAAATTGCTTCTATTATCTTTTCACTTAGCTCGACAACTAATCTCATAAGAGCTTTGACTACAAATTGTCTACAAATTAATAAATACGCCAAATTAAAAGAGGCTAAATAAGTTTATTCAGCCTCTTTTAATTCTAGCTTTTTGTGCTTTTCTTAAGCTAACTGTCTAGCACAAACTTTAATTTTAGATTTTAGTACACCTAAATTAGTATTTAATTTTTTATTTAACATCAAGGTCAGACTACATTTCCATGCCTGGATAGCCTCCGCCCTGAGGTGGCATAGGAGGCATTTTCTCTTTTTCAGGTTTTTCAGCAATAAGAACTTCAGTTGTAAGAAGCATTGCTGAAATTGAAGCTGCATTCTGTAGTGCACTTCTTGTAACTTTTGCCGGGTCTATAATCCCTGTTTCTATCATATTAACATATTTACCTTCTATTGCATCAAGTCCTTCACCATCAGGAAGCGTTTTAACTTTTTCAACAACAACTGAACCCTCTAGACCGGCATTGTTTGCAATTTGTCTTAAAGGCTCTTCCAAAGATTTAAGAACAATATTTGCTCCCGTCAAAATATCTCCTGAAAGTGACTTGAAATCAAGTTTTTTCATAATATCAATCAGTACCACGCCACCACCAGGAACTATACCCTCTTCAACAGCAGCTTTTGTAGCTGACAGGGCATCTTCAATTCTATGTTTCTTTTCTTTAAGCTCAACTTCTGTAGCTGCTCCAACTTTTATTACTGCAACTCCGCCAGAAAGTTTTGCAAGTCTTTCCTGAAGTTTCTCTATGTCAAAATCCGAATCACTTTGCTCTATTTCTGTCTTTATTTGTTTGATTCTTCCTTTGATTGCATCTAATGATCCCCTTCCTTCAACAATTGTTGTATTTTCTTTATCAACTTTAACCTGTCTTGCCCTGCCAAGCATGTCTAATGTAACATTTTCAAGCTTCATTCCAATTTCATCACTTATAACTTTACCACCTGTAACAATTGCTATATCTTCAAGCATTGCTTTTCTTCTATCACCAAAACCAGGAGCTTTAACTGCAACACATTGAATTGTCCCTCTTAACTTGTTTACGACAATTGTAGCAAGAGCTTCACCTTCAACATCTTCAGCAATTATTAATAAAGGTTTACCAGCCTGCATAACCTTTTCAAGAACAGGGATTAAGTCATTAACAGCTGAAATCTTTTGATCTGAGATCAAAATATAAGGTTCATTTAAAACTGCTTCCATCCTATCCGGATCAGTTACCATATAAGGTGATAAATAGCCTTTATCAAATTGCAAGCCTTCAACTAATTCTATTTCAATACCAAACTTATTTGACTCTACAACTGTAATCACTCCATCTTTCCCAACTTTCTCCATAGCATCAGCAATAGTTTGGCCAATCATATTGTCTGCTGCTGAAATGGCAGCAACCTCAGCTATTTTTTTCTTATCAGTTGAAACATCTTTAGCAATTTTGCTAATTTCTTTAACTGCTGCTTCTACTGCAAATTCAATACCTTTCATTAATTGTAGAGGATTTGCCCCAGCCGCAACATTTCTCAAGCCTTCTTTGATCATTGCTTGAGCCAGAAGTGTAGCTGTGGTTGTTCCATCACCAGCTACATCATTTGTTTTTGTAGCAACTTCTTTTAATAATTGAACCCCAGTATTTTCAAATACATCTTCGACTTCAATTTCTCTTGCGATAGTAACTCCATCATTTGTTATTGTTGGAGCCCCATACTTTTTTTCAAGAACAACATTTCTTCCTTTCGGGCCAATCGTAACTCTAACTGCATCAGATAGAATGTTAACGCCTCTTTCAAGTGCCCTTCTTGCCGCTTCATCATATTTTAATTCTTTTGCCATATTAACCCTCCTTAAATCATCAAACTTTTAAATTTTATTAATTAAAATAAAAACAACTACTCAATTATTGCCAGAATATCACTTTCTCTTAAAATCAAGTGCTCAACCCCATCAATTTTAACTTCTGTGCCAGAATATTTTGAATAAAGTACCTTGTCTCCTTCCTTAACATCCATTGGGATTCTATTGCCATTTTCATCCTTAGCTCCGGGACCTACAGCGATTATTTCCCCTTCCTGTGGTTTTTCTTTAGCAGTATCAGGTAGAACAATACCGCTAGCAGTTTTTTCCTCAGTCTCTTTTGGTCTAATTAGAACTCTGTCACCAAGTGGTCTGTAATTCATAAGTACCTCCTTTTAAATAATAATTCTTTTTAAAGTATACTTTTAAAATTTACACATTTACGTAAAACTGCAACCTAAATTTAGCACTCTAACATTTAGTTTGCTAACATTTTTGAATTTTAATACAAGAAAATGTAAAAATCAAGAAATTTTTAAAAAAAATTAGGATATATTTAAATAAGTTTAATTTATTTCTTAAAATAAAATGCTAAAATTAACCGAATAATTAAATAAAATCATAAGCATAATATTATAAGAACAATATGTCTTATCCTAAAAATCAAATTTATAACCATTAATACAAATATAAAAGCAAAATTAGGAGGATCTGGACATGCCTATAATAAAAAATATAAAATTAGATATCCCTTCAAATGTTGGGGAAGCTTTCTTAAAAAAGCTCATGGGAGGGGAATTAAACCCGAAACTTCAGGCACTTTTGGATGAAAAAAGAGAACTTTGTATAAAAAATATTTACTTGAAAGCAATTTATCAAACCTATGAGATAGACAAAATAGAAAATGAAAAAGTATATTTTAAATCTGGCAACATATTCAGTGGACCTAATATATCTAAAATTTTGAAAGGTTCCCAAAAAACAACAATTTTTATATATACTTTAGGCAAGAAAATAGATGAGATAATAAAAGAGGAAAGTAACTCTGGTGATACTCTTGCTACTATTGTAATGGATGCTATAACTACAAATATATTAGGATTTTTAGGAGAGCAGGTAGGAAATATTATTAAAAAAGAAGAATTGAAGGAAGATAATTGGGGTTCTACTTGCTCTTACTCTCCCGGTCAATATAGATGGTTAATAGAGGAACAAAAAGAAATTTTCAATATGGTGGATGCAACCAAAATTGGTGTTAATTTAAATAAAAGTTATCTAATGGTCCCTTTTAAATCTGTATCTGGGGTATATGGATTTGGCCCTTTAGAAAGAATTGATAAAACAAAAGTTGCCTGTGACTTATGTCCTAGAGAAAACTGCATAGGAAGAAAATAAATTTCTTATCTTATCTTTTGCTAACAAAATAACCATGAGAGCATGATACAAATTATGCTATTCAGAAAATAATATTTTCTATACTTTCTATAAAAGCTTGTCTTGTAAAAAACCTTTTGGTTTTTCATTTTCCTTATATTCATGTTTTTGCTCAATATTTTCAATATTTGCGCTAAGGCTTGTTTGACTTTTATCTCCACTATCTTTTTTATTATCTTTATGAATAACTTCTTCTAAATTTTCAAAGTTACTTTCTGCCAAATCTAAATTTTCCAAGTTATTTTCATTTTTCTTTATATAAATTTTCCTTCTAAAATAATTGGAATATTGAAAGACCTCTGTCTCTAGACTTTCTTCAACGACTGTAAAATAATGATCTATATCAGCATCAAGTCTATCAACATTATAAACTATAATTGCTTCTAAAATTTGGGGTTCAACCGGCGAACCAAATTCTTTTTGGCCATGATGGCTTAAAATAATATGTAGAATATCTTGCCTTAACTTCTTTGGAAAATTCTCTATTTTATTAATTTTTTCTAAAACTAACCCATAACCAATACTTATATGACTAATAAGATTTTCTTCATCATTTATATCTAAAAAGTTCTCAATTGAATAGCCGACAGTTTTTCCAATATCATGAAGTATTGCGCCACACAGCAAGAGATCCCTATTAATCCTTTTAACATTAATTTCTTTGGCATAAAAGTTAACTAAAAAATCACATATTTTAACCATTGACATGGTATGAATAAGCAACCCACCTTCTAAAGCATGATGATTCTTAATTGCGGCAGTTGAATACTTAAAATTATTTAAAAACTCCTTATCCTCAAAAAAATCATTTAAAAGTTGTTTCAAGTGCTCATTTTTAAAGCTGCTGATTGTTTTTAGTAAATCATTAATTAGATTATCGAGTAGTTCATTATCCGCTTTTCGGACCTTGAAATCATATTCAGAGTAATCAATATTTTCAGCTTCAATTTTTTTTAGGTTTTTTATTATAATTTGCTTTCCATAGTCATTCTTAACTTCTCCTATAATAAAAACTATATCTTTTTTTCTAAAATCCTTTATATTAGGTATGGAATCACTCCAGATTTTCCCTGGTATTTTTCCTGTTTTATCCTGAAGTTCCAAATCATAAAACGGCTTATCGTTTTTATCCACCCTCTTTACCTTTTTTACAACTAAAAAGGTGGATTTAATTTTATCTCCAACTTGAAGATCTTCCACAAATTGGTTTTTATTTTCTTCCATTGATTTTAATTTCCCATTTTTTAAAATAGTCAATTTTACTATAGTCCGTCATGTCACATTGGATTGGAGTAATCGAGACATAGCCTTCTTTGATAGCACAATAATCACTATCATTGCAATCAGTAATTTCCACAAATTCACCATCCATCCAATAATAATCTCTGCCTCTAGGATCAGTACGCTTTAAAAAATAATCTTTAAATTTTGCATCACTTTGTTTAGTAATTTTCACTCCCTTAATCTTTTTTTTGGGTAGGCTAGGGACATTAATATTTAAGAGAGTTTTTGAAGGTAAACCACCATTCTTAAAAACTAGATCAGCTATTTTTTTTGAAAAATTAGCAGCAAAAGAATAATCGTCATCAACATAACTATCTAGCGAAACTGCAATTGAGGGAATATCATTGCATATACCTTCAGTAGCTGCAGAAACAGTCCCAGAATAAATTATGTTCTCACCTATGTTAGCCCCTCTATTTATGCCTGAAATAAGTAAATCAGGTTTTCGGCCCAACAACTCTTTAAAAAGTTTAACACAATCTGCAGGAGTTCCATTTACTACATAGCCATAAAATTTTTTATTTCTATATTCTTTTTTAACCCAAATGGGGTCAAAAACAGTAATACCATGCCCTCCAGCACTTCTCTCAAATTCAGGAGCTATAATTGCAACATCATATTTAGGATCTTTGCTAAAAACATTATAAAGTGATCTTATGCCTTGAGCTCCAATCCCATCATCGTTCGTAAGCAATATGAGCTTTTTATTATTTACATTATTCATTTTTATTTATGCTATCACATAGTCTCTTATATTATTAATTATCAATCATTATGTTGATACCTGTATGCTTAGCATACCAAACACTATCACAATATTATTACATATTACAAACAAGTATCAAATATGTTTTCTATATGCGAACCCACTTACCACCAAATAAACAAAAGGGGGACATATTATCCCCCCTATACTTTACTAAAAGCTTAGGCTATTACTTGAATTATCAATATTATAAATCTAAAACTATTCGTGCAACATATTCATCCAACAATGACACTTACACATCAAATTATTTATTATTTTTAAGTGATTCTAAAATATAGAATAATTGCACCTCAGCAATATAAAACTAATAATTATTAATTATTCGCCAAATGCAGAATTTCCTGTTTTTTCAAGAATCTCTTGTGCAATCTGATCCATATTATCAGGAGTAACAAGTTTAACATCCACAGGCACCTCAACATTTTCATAAAATTTACCGTCAACTAAAATTTCCTTCATTATTTCTACAGCTTTATAACCAATATAGTATGGCTGCTGCAAAATGGTCCCAGCCAAAATACCATCTCTTATAGCAATGAATTCTTCTGGGTCACCATTGTAACCTATCACTTTAACATCCATATTTTGTGATTTAACATAATTTGCAGCACCTACAGCTTCTCGCCCTGATGTATAAAATGCACCTACAATATCTGGGGCAGCAGACATCATTTGCTGCATTGTGTCATAACCACCCTCTGCTGATGGATTTTGAACAATGATTTCTGACTTTATTACATAGCCTAATTCATCACATTTAGCTTTAAAGCCTTCACCTCTCTGTCTTGCATAAGTCCACTGCGGTTTTAAGTTTCCAAGACCAAATGGTTTTGTCTTATCAGGAATTAATTGTGCCAAATACTCAGCTGCAAGCTCCCCGCCTTGGAAGTTATTTGAAATAATTAAGGCATTTACTGGCCCTGATTTTCCAATATCAGCACATACCACTGGGATTCCTGCATCTCTTGCTTTTTGTACTGCTGGACCCATAGCGCCAGGATCAACAGGAGTACATACAATCCCACTTACTTTTTGATTCACTAAAGTATTAAGATCCTGTACCATTTGAGTAGCATCAGCTTTTTGGTCTAGCATTGTGTACTTAAAACCAAAATCATCACATGCATCTTTTACACCTTTTTCAAGGTTCTGGAAAAAAGTAAATTCCATTGTCCACACTGAATAGCCAATTGTTACTTCTTCGGGTTTTAATAATTTTTTTGTCGTTTCAGTAGCAGCCCCTTCACCGCTTGAACAACCTGCGATAGAGAAAACAACAGCAAGAGTTAAAGCCAATGCAGTAAAAACTACTACTTTCATGTACTTTTTCATCCTTTTCCTCCTTTTTTACTCATTATTTATTTATTTTATTAAACAATAAATACATCGTACTAAATATTAATTTTACACATTACTGAGTTTGTCCTATCAACCAAAACTTTAACTTATTAAGAGACACTGCAAAAATAAGAACTAATCCAGTTGCAACTTGCTGCCAATAACTATTAACTTGAGCATTGCTCATACCTGTTTTTAGAAATACTAAAATTAATGCTGCTAAAAATGATCCACCGAGGCTGCCATTCCCACCTGAAAGTGCTGTTCCACCTAAAACAACTGCAGTAATCACTTGAAACTCCCACCCTTCTCCCATCATTCCTGGATTAGCCACTCCTAGCATCGATGAATTTATTATAGCAGCTATTCCTACAAATATTCCAACGAGAGTAAAAGCAAGAATTTTTATATTATCAACATTTATACCTGAAAGAGCGGCTGCCCTACTATTAGTACCAACAGCAACTATATACCTGCCAACTGGTGATTTTCGAAGTAATAAATAACCAATAATATAACAAATTACCATTATGTAAATTGGAATTGGAAGACCTAGAAAAGATCCATTGCCAATTTTAATCCAAATATTACCTTGAACATATTGATTAACATTATTTGTATAAATATAAGCTAGCGACCTATAAATAAACAACATACCAAGAGTGGTAATAAAAGCGGGAATTTTTAATTTTGTTACAAATATACCATTAAAAAAGCCAAGAAAAGTAGTAACAGCAACAGTAACCAGCATCCCAATAGAGCCGCCTGCTATATTAGAGATAGATGCGCCAAGCACACCTGCAAGACCAAGCATGGACCCCACAGAAATATCAAAATTCCCTGTCATAATACAAAAAGTCATTCCGACCGCTCCGATACCTACAAAACTGGCAAATCTAACCATTTCAAGCACGTTACTCCAAGTAAAATAAACTTCTGGAATAGTCAATGAAAAAAATGCAAAAATGATTACCAGGATAGCAAACAGACCATAATTACCGAGAAAGCTACCTGCCCTTTGTTTGCCAGTTAATTCAACTTTAAACTCATCCATTTTAAAACTCCTTGAAGTAAGACTAAAATATTTGTATTTTCATAAATTTATATTCTAATTCCCTTAACTTTTGAAGCTTCAAGATATCTTATCCTAAGGCCATCAATGAATAGTGCAAATAGTAAAACTATTCCAACAGCAAGCATCTGATAAAATATTTGAACATTTAAAAGATTTAAACCATAATAAATCATTGATATAAATATTCCCGCAAATAGCGTACCTATAAGATTACCCTTGCCACCTGCAAGACTTGTACCCCCAAGAATGGTGATAGTTAAAACATTCAAAGTAAAACCGGGAGCCATTGTAGGTATCCCAATTAATGCTTGAGAAGTTCTAATAATCCCAACAACCCCTGCACTAAAAGCTACTAATACGTAAACAAGAGTTTTTACTACACCAACATTAAGTCCTGACATCTTTGCGGCTGGTTCATTTGAACCCACTGCAGCCACATGTCTTCCAAAAGCGGTTTGATTAAGCAAGAAATAAAAAATTATAAAAAGAATAACCATATAAATTATTGGCATTGGTATTATATTAAAAGCTTTGGACGCTCCGACATCCATAAAAGATTTTTGTGCAATTACTATTTGCCTCCCACCTGTGATAAGCAAGGAAGCTCCCCTTAAAATTACCTGCATAGAAAGAGTTGTTATAAAAGGACTTATTCCAACTTTTGTGATTAAAAAACCATTAACTAAACCCACAAAACAGCTTGCAAGAATTGCAAATATTATTGCATAAGTAAAGCCCATCACTGGAATCAACATTGCAATAATAACGCTTACAAGGCCCATAACTGCTTCTACTGACATGTCAAAACCACCACTGGTAATCGCAAAAGTCATACCAAAACCTATTATTGCACCATATGAACCCTGCATGATTATTCCTAATATTGTATCCAAATTCCTAAAGTTAGGACTAACAATTGCAAGAAATATACTTGCTAAAATTATCAAAATAAAAATCCCAATTTTTTCATATAATTTTAAAAACTTAATCATGGTCCAAATCCTTTATTTTATTAAAACTATTGTTTTTTAAAATTACTAGTTTACATTTATTACTTTAAAGTTTGTCTATCTTTCTATAGTTTTGTTAATTTATCGTTAAGATATCCTAATCTGCCAATCTCAGCAGCAACTAGTTTTTCTTCATCCATATTTTCTTTATTAAATTCAGCGACCAATCTGCCCTTATAAAGCACAAGACATCTATCTGTTAAATTTACAAGTTCAGGAAGTTCTGAAGATGTCATAATTATTGAAATACCCTTACTAGCAAGATCAACCATTATCTTATGAATTTCTGCTTTTGCACCTACGTCAATTCCTCTAGTTGGCTCAAGTAAAATTAATACTTTGCAATTGCTAACAAGAGTGCGACCTATAACTACTTTTTGCTGATTACCGCCACTTAAATAAATTATCCTTTGGTCCGTGCTCGCGTATCTAATATTTAGTTCTTTAGCCATCCTATGGAATACATCTAACTCTTTTTTTTGTTTTATAAATAACCCTCTTAAAAAAGTTAAACTTTTAATAACCACAATTGAAAGATTTTGCACAACAGACATATCAAAAAGCAAACCTTCACCTTTTCTATCTTCAGTTACATATCCTATACCAAGTTTAATAGCATCTGAAGGTCTCTTTATATCAACGCTTTTGCCTTCAAAATAAACCTCACCACTAGTTTTTGGTTGAGCTCCGTATAATGACCTCAAGAGATGATGAATTCCAGAACCAAGAACACCTGCAAAGCCTAAAATTTCACCCTTATGAAGTTTGAAATTTATATCATAAACTTGATCAGCAATGGTATAATTTTTAACTTCCATTATAACTTCCTTCTTGACAACTCTTGTTTCCTTTCCAATAAAATAATCCTTAACAACTTTTCCAACCATAAAAGAAACAATTTCATCCTCATTAGTTTCTGAAGTTTTTTTAGTCTCTATCTTCTTCCCATCTCTTAGAACTGTTATCCTGTCTGATAATTTAAAAGCTTCATCAAGTCTATGGGAAATATATATAATTGAAACACCTTTTCTTTTAAGTTCCTCAATTATCGAAAAAAGCTTTTCAACTTCTTTCTCGGTTAAAGTTGCAGTAGGTTCATCCATAATCATAAGTTTAGCATCCATAGAAAGTGATTTTGCTATTTCAATCATTTGTTTTTCCGCAACTGAAAGATCAGAAATAAATCTTTTTGGATCTATATCAATATCAAGTTTTTTTAATATCTCAGCCGCATTATTATTTAATTTATTCCAATTAATCAAAGATTTACCAATTTTTGGCTCTCTTCCAATAAAAATATTTTCAGCCACAGTAAGATCAGGAATAAGGTTGAATTCTTGGTATATAACTGCAATTTTATAATGCTGAGCCATAGAAGTACTGGATATTATAACCTCTTTATTTTCAATGATAATTTTGCCTCCATCCGGTTGATATGCTCCTCCTAAAATTTTAATTAAAGTACTTTTACCAGCACCATTTTCACCCACCAAGGCATGTATCTCACCATATCTTACGTCAAAATCCACATTATCAAGAGCTATAACCCCAGGAAATATTTTTTTTATGTTTTTTAACTCAATAAAAACATTATTATTTTCACTCATATTCTCCCCATACTCATAATATTAATATCCTATTAAATTAAATGATAATCTAAAAAAAAATAAAACAACTTTACAATCACAAATAAAAATCCAATGCCCTAGACTTCTAAGTTAAAAAACTTCACTGCATTTAATCCAAGTATATTTCTTTTATCTTCATCTGATATATCTGAATTTAAAATATTAAATAATTGAAATCTAACATCAACCCAAGGCATGTCTGTCCCAAAAATAATCTTCGCTGAACCAACCCTTTTTACATATTCTTCAATAAGCCCAGGAACAAATATATCACCAGCAAAATCTACATAAAGATTTTCATACTTTTCTAATAAATTTATTACATCATAAAGAACTTTTCCTCTTCCCCCTGCATGGGCTAGTATAAGTTTTAATTTAGGATGCTCTTTAATAATATCCTCAAAGAAAAAAGGATCAGAATACCTTTGAGATTTATTAGGAACATCAGGATTCCATGAATGAGTAATAACAGGTATTTCATTTTCACTAGCAAAATTCCAAAACTTTTCATATTTTTTATCAAAAGGATAAGTTAAATGCCATGAAGGATGAATCTTTATACCCACAATTGATTTATGGGTAAAATACTTTTGGATTATTTTTAAAGACTCATCCTCAAAATTAGGATTAAAGACTAAATAACCAAATAAAAAATCTTTATATTTGTTTAATAACTCAATTAACTCATTAAAACCATAATTTATCGTTGATAGCTCTCTATGAGTTGCAGTAATTGCCTTTTTTACACCAAACCTTTTCAAAGCACTAATTAAAGTATCGTTACTATCTGATGGTATGAATAAATCAGACAGTGAACCCAAATGAATATGACAGTCTATAATCAGATAATTATTAACCAATTCTTCTAAATTTAATGCCAACATTTTATACTTTTATAAATTTTATAGTTCTATATTTATTAAAATATATAAAAATTCAAAAAATTATATAAATTAGACTTTCAAATTGCTATTTCATCAATAATACTAATCAAATTTTCTGAAGCTATTTTCTTTTTATCTTTTATCTTAATCGCACTATTTAATATTCTTGAAACCGAAAGCTCAGATTGAAAAAAAGGGAAATAACTTCCAAAAATTAATCTTTCTGCACTATCAAATTCTGTTAAATCTTCTATTTGATTAAAGCCAAGCAAGTCATGAGTTTCAATAAAAATATTTGAAGAATTATTTAGAACTGAAAATAAATAACTATTATACATCAACTCTTTAGATGCTCCGCCATCAAGAATAATAGGGATATTTTCATAAGAATCGGCAATCTGAATTAATTTTTCCCATTCAATATCTTTATTACCAGTGATATCCATTTCTTCAATATTGATAATGATTGGAAAATTATAATAATTTAAAATATCATAAAATGAGTTGAATAAACTAGCGTCATAAGAATATTTATGAGTTTTAGGAGCCAATCTTAATAGTCTAAAACCCTCTTTATGCTTTTTTTCTATCCAATTTCCAAAACTAGTAGTTTTAAAGAAGTATTCATGTTCCATAAAAAGCACACCAAAAGTACCAACTAATTTAAAATCTTCCCTAGCTAAGATTCTTGAAATTTGGTCATTTCCTGCTTTTGGACTAGAATAAAAACCAAGTAAATTTGTAATAAGAGTATGGGTTGTATTTAAATCTTCTTTCCTCTTTATGAGAATCTTAAGAGTATCATCCTCCAGCAAAGTATACTTGCTTGAAAGATAATTTTCTCCAAACCAAAAGTTACTATCAAAAAATTCAATCTTTGTGTCTTGCATAACTTCTTTGTTTTAACTTTCCAATTTTATCTCTAAGTTTATTAAACGCCTGGCATCCTTTATTTAAAACTTAAACTAAAGTTAACTTTATGCCCATCTCTCTTATATTATCAGCAATTTTTTCGTCAATTTTTTTATCAGTAATGATTTCATTTATCTCATTTAATGATACAAAATTAATATACGACTTTGTCTCAAATTTTGAACTATCGGTTAAAAGAATAACCTGCCTGCCACTTTCAATAATAGCTCTTGATATTTCAGCATCAAATTGAGTAGCAGTTGATAAGCCTTTTTTTAGGGAAATTGCAACAGCTCCTATGAAGGAGATATCAACATTTATATTTTTAAAAAAATTTACTGCATGGGGTCCAACATAAATATTTGACTTAGGTCTTAAGATACCGCCACAAACACTTACCTCAAAGTCATGCTTGTAACTAAGTAATCTAGCAAGTTCATTAGCAATAGGAATTCCTGCCGTCGATATTTTAAGATTATTTTTATTTGTTAAATACCTTACAACATTAAGACAAGTACTTCCTGATTCCAAGATAATAGAATCATCATCCTTAATCCTTTTTGATGCTTCTTTTGCAATCTTATCTTTCTCTTCTGTAAAAAGTTTTACCCTTTCATCGAAAACAGGCTCTTGAACAAGACTATCTTTAAGGATTGCACCACCATGAACTTTTGATATAAGTCCTCTTTCCTGAAGCTTCTCAAGATCTCTTCTAACAGTTATAGGAGAAACATTAAAAAGACTTGCTATTTTTTCAACACTTAAAGTTTTTTCTTGCTGAATTAAGTTCATTAACTCAATTCTTCTTTTTTCAGGAATACGCATATCTATTACTATTTACTTATATATTTGTTATTACTTGCTTAATTTATTATTTATCCTATCATTACCCGTTTTTAATCTTCTTTAAAACTTCTTCTGTAATTTTACTTATAACATCTTTAGAAATAGCACCACCTTCAGAGCTAGGATAAGTTTGTGGTTCAGATTGCCCTTGATAAACAGTCTCTTTGCCAAAAGCATCTCTATATCTAAAACCTACTTCACATACTTCTTTGGGCTGAGCTATTGTTGAGATTTCTTCTCTTGTAATATCATGATGAATGGAAAAATCAGCTTTTGGGTTATTGCCAAACATAATTTGTCTATTTATTAAAATTTTACAATTTGTTTCAGCAACTTCCATATATAAATAAGCATAATTTAAATCACTAGCAGCAGAAAATATCCCATGAAATGGGATATTACATATTAAGCCACAATCAGGATCTTGCTGCCTTCTCCACATAAAATTCTCAACTACTCTGGCAGCTTGTTGCTCAGATCCTGGAACTGATTCTTCTATATTTGTTATAGGTATCTTAGGGCTTATTACACATCTTGTCCCTTCAGAAACAGGAGGTATGTCCATATGAGCAGAACCAAATGACATCATAAAAGGAGGATGTCCGTGAATTATAGCTTTTACATCAGGAAAAGCATGATAAATATAATAATGACAAATTGCTTCCCTTGTTATTTTATCAACTTCACCAATAATTGGGACTTTACACATATCAGTAACAATTATCATATCCTCCTCAATTGACCATTGGTGATGCTCTCCAGATTGCCTAGGAGTAACATATACTTTATCTCCATCTCTTATGGAAATATTGCCCCCACTTGCGTCCAAGTAACCACGGTCATAACAAAGTTTCCCAATTTCGCATAATGCTTTTCTGATATTTTTTGTATTTACCATCAGATTCCTCCAAGAAAAATTTTAACTTACAAAACTTATAATAAATTACAACTTATAATCCTATAACTACAAGCATCTAAAATTCCATGACAGCAGATAGCAATAAAAACAAAACTTTAAGGGCTAGGATGAGTTACTTTAAGAAAACCATTTGAAGGCGAAGCGGGTATGGTTCCTCTTTTAAGAGGAGAGCGAAGCCTGAAAACTTTGAGCAAGCTTTCCTCGCCGGGGAAAAGCTTTGAGTGTTTTCTTAAGTAACTTATCCTAGCCAAATAATTTATCTTTATCATGGAATTTTAGATGCTCCCCTATAACTTGCTTATAACTTATAATTTAGTAAGGTATTATTACAATTTAAAATATTATTATATTAGTATAATTTTAAAAACATTTATTTTGCTTTTTCTATGGCTTTTACAAATTCCTTTGCTGCAGTTGAAGCATCTGGTGCATATAATTCAATACCATATCTATCCGCAAACTCTCTTGTTACAGGTGCACCTCCAACAGCAAGAATAACTTTATCTCTGAGCCCTGCATCTTCTATTGCTTTTATATGGTTTGGAACATTGGCTAAAGTCGTGGTAAGAAGACCCGAAAAACCTACAATATCTGGTTTGTATTGATTAATTGCATCTACAAATTTCTGATAATCTACATCAATGCCTAAATCAATCACCTTAAAACCTTGACCTTCTGCCATCGTTATAACAAGGTTTTTCCCTATATCATGTAAATCACCTTTGACAGTACCTATTACAATAGTACCTTTTTCTGCTATGTGCTCGCCGCCTTTCATTAAAGGTTTTAAAACTTCCATAGCAGTTTTCATGGTCTTAGCAGCTAATAACATGTCAGGCATGTAAAGCTCACCTTCACCAAACTTATCCCCAACATAAATCATGGCTTTAGAAAGAGCATTATTAATTATATCATCAATTTTTATACCTTCATCAACAGCTTTTTGCACTAGTGCTGTAATATCTTTGTAATTACCTTTTACTGTTGCTGCGTAAATATCATCTAATATTGCCATTAATATTCCTTTCTATAAATTTTTTAAGATATTTTTAACTTTTAATATTTACCATATTTATGAATTGCATTTATGTAAGCAATATAATTCTCATGAGGAATATAATTTACTATTGAATGAGAACAAGATGCTACATATCCATATCCTGGTTTTAAAACTTCCATATGCTGTCTTACATCTTCATCTACCTGCTCCGGCGTTCCCTTACTAAGCGGGAATTCAACATCCATATTACCTGACAAACAAAGCCTTGAACCAAACCTTTTTTTATAATCTCTATAATCAATACCATATGGATCCAATGGATTTAAGCAATTAAGCCCTATATTAATTAAGTCTTCAACAATATCGTCTACTTTACCATCTGAATGAAACATTATGGGTATTCCAGCATTTAGGGCTGGCTCAAATATTCTAGCCATCCTAGGAAACCAGATTTCTTTAAAAATTTTTGGAGGTATAAATAAACCTGTTTTAAACGCAACATCATCTGCAGGGAAAATAAAATCAACACCTGCATCTATAATGGCCTTTGTCAAATTTACAAAATGAACAGTTGAAACTTCAAGCATATCCTCCAATAATTCCCTATCTTCATAAACCATCATCATGAAGTCATTCATGCCAACTACAAATTCATACAATGTTTGGAAAATACAACCATAAAGAACAGTAACAGCTACTTTACTCTTTCTTCTTTGGGCTGCCTCTTTATATTCTTTTACATAGCTAACTGTGCTATTTATGCTTCCTTCTGAATCAAGCTTAAGTGCTTCAAAATCTTTTCTAGTCTTTACTTTTTTATCAAAAGCAGGTATCCAATTTCCACTCTCATCCTGTTTTCTAAAAGGAGTCCATAAACCACCATCAAACATTAAAACATCTTGACCTATAATGTTACATAAATCTATAAAATCATCAGGATACATCGGACGCCCTGCAGGAGCATTAGCTCCTTTAGCTGGATCACCTCCATAAGCAAGAGTATTTCCAGCATATTTACCTAAGATTTTCTCAACATGCTTATCTTCAATTAAAATTTCAAAATTTGGGACTCTATCAACTGGTTCCCTTCTTAAAGCAGCTAATATCCTTTCTTTATCTGGCTCACCTTCTACTGGAATAATTCTCTTGGTTTCTATCAACTTTTTCTCCTCTCTTCTTAATATACTAAAATGCATTAAAGTATTAAAAATACATTAAATATAAACCATTAAAGAAATATGCAAAACTTTAATAAAACAATTTAACTAACCCATCTTCATTCATTTAATTTATGCCCATTGGAACCTATGGGATCTCATTTAATCTGGACTTTAACTTTGCTCAGTAACAATCACTTCTAGGCCCTTCGCCTTAAGTAAACTTAATATATCACTGTCTATCCCAGAGTCTGTAATAATTAAATCAATCTTTTCAAAACCAATCCAATTTATTACTCCTCTAACTAAGAACTTACTTGAATCTACAAGACAAATGTTTTTCAGTGAATTTCTTGCAAAGGCTTTTTTCATACTGGTATCCCCTGGAATTAAAGGGTCTAACGGTCCTACTTCTACTGAAATTCCATAAGAAGAAAAGAAAAATTTATTTGCACGTATATTAGAACTAACAAGATTTTCCCATAAATCGCCCCCGTACGTTCCAACTTCTTTATTTAATTTTCCACCAGCACATATGACTTCAAAATTTTCACTAACAATAAATTCCTCAGGGATAAAAATAGAATTAGTAACAATTGTTATATTTCTCTTGTCTGACTTATTAATTTCATCAACAAGAAAAAAAGTAGAAGAAGAACCGTCTACAAACATGGAATCATCATTATCCACATACTCCATGGCTTTCTTTGCTATAGCAATCTTTTGTTTAGAATTTATCTGTAATCTTTCATAAAAATTATGTCTTTGCTTTTGAATATCTATAAGCTCAAGTCCACCATAAACTTTTTTAACAAATCGTTGCTTTTCTAAGATATCTATATCTTTATATAAAGAAGACTGTGAAACATTAAAATACTTTGATAACTCTTTTAATTGAAGTTTACCATTATTGTTTTTCAGTAAGGTTAATATCTTTTCTCTTCTATCTTGAGGATCCATTTATGATTTTATAATTTATGATAAACTAACTAATCTATTTTTTAATAATTTATATACCTACAATATTCTTATAACAAATATAAAAAATATATAAAAACTTTATAAAATATTATAAATCTTATATAAATTATGATAACTTGATTAAAATATAGTATATGATTTTAAAAAAGGCAAGAAGATTTAAGGAGTAGCAATCCTATAAACAAATAATTTGTCTCGACCTACACATTCTCAGCATATACATCTTTAAGTGTTTTACTGAACTTATCAAGAATTTCTGTGCCTTGTTCCTTTGTGGTTATAAGAGGTGGTTTGATTTTTAAAACACTTTTACCTTTGCCAGTTCCGCCTACTCCAAATATTATACCATTATTAAAGCCCATGTCTCTCATCCTAGTGCAACCTTCATAATCAGGTTCTCTAGTTTCTTTATCTTTAACAAATTCAACACCTATATGAAAACCTACTGCTCTTACATCACCAATATGATCTGACCTTTTTTGTATTTCAAGTAATCCATCCCTTATAAAGCCGCCAACCTTTTTAACATTATCCAGTATATTGTCTCTCTCAATTATTTCAATCATTTTAAGTGAAGCAACTTGGCTTATTTGATTGTTACCAAATGTATGTAAATCAATTCCATCCATTTTTAAACCTTCAAGGTCATCACTTATTACTATAGCATTTATAGGATAACCTGCCCCCATCGATTTTCCTAAAACCATAATATCAGGAGTAACACCAAAATATTCTGCTGCACACCACGTCCCCATTCGTCCAAATGCAGTTTGTATACAATCCCAAATAAGCACTATATTATACTTATTACAGATGTCTCTTACTCCTTGTAGGTATTTTTTTGTAAAAATAATTTGTCCTCCACTTGCTTGCAGGGGTTCCATAAGTAAAGCACAAACTGGCCCTGTCGAGCCGTATTTTATTTGCATCTCAAGAGCCTCAAGGCACCTTCTGTCAACCTCATCTTTATCATCCCTATCGCATACTTCAAAATAAGGTCTGTAATAATAAGGAGCTGGAACTCTTATAAAATTTTGTGAAAAATGAGCTAATGATGCCCCACCATGATATTTGCCAGTTGCCATTGTCCCTATATGAGAAGCTCCAGTAGTCATAAACGAAGTTCCATGATATCCACCATATAAAGAAATAAAATTATGAGCTTTAGGCCTATTTATAATTGCCACTTTTAATGCAGCTTCTATTGTTGCGCCTCCACCTATAGTGAACATTACTCTATTCATCTTTTCCGGGAAAATCTCTGCAATCTTTTTTGCTAATAAATATCGTGGAATTGTATAAAAACCAGTATGGAAATGATGAGAATAATCAATCTGTTCTTTTATTGCTTGATTAATTTCAGGATGAGCATATCCCAAATGTAATGCCCATGATTGGCTTGTGCAATCCACATATTTATTACCATCAATATCATAAGCATAAATATTCTCTCCTTTAACAAGAGTTGCTCCAGGGGTACCTCCACCAAGCATAAGATAAGGTTCATATTTGGGGATGTCTTCTTTTTTAAATTCCAAGATTTTTTTAATTATTGAATCCATAAAGCCTCCTTTTATGAATATAAATTTATAATGTGTTATGTAAAGTATTTGTAATAAACGCAAACATGGAATTTTATAAATAAACTAAAGCAATTAAAACCCAAACATAAAATGTAAAAATATAACAAAATTCACTAATAAAAATTAACTCATTAAAATTGAAAGAACATTACTGAGAAAATTAGTAATAAAATAAAACAATATGAATTATTTTGTATTTTTAATTATTTTAATGAACTTTTTTATATTTGTCAAAATAATGTTAAAAGTCATTCTAAAATTTTTTAAAGTTATAATGCTTTGCAGAAAGAGTGCATCTATAAAAGATCTAATAATTTTATAACAAGTGAGAGTTTTGAAGGAATTTAAAAGTTTTAAAAAAATTTAAAATCTTATAAAAGATTAATATAAATAAATATACTGTTTGAACTATTTAAAAACTACAAATTACACAAATTATATTCATAACACAACCTACATTTAATTAATACCACAAGGTATTGCTTCTATAATTTAACAATCCTTTATATATCGTATCCTATATTTTTGTATCACTTACTGAATTCATCTATGATTTTGTTTAATTTGTTCCTATAATAAGAAAAATTTTCAAAAGTACAATCTTCGGAAACAAAATGATCAGTATGAGGTATATATCTACCTTTTTTTAGCACTTCCTTTACTATTTCAAGCTCTTTATCTATTGCTTCTTTTCCGCCACTAGCAAACATCGTTCTTTTATCAAATCCTCCCATAATTTGAAAATCAGGAAACATTTTTCTTATTCTTAACAAATCATTCCCAGCTGCCCTTTCAAATGGATACATACCAGTTACTCCAGTCTCAATAATTAAAGGTATTAAATCCTCAACATATCCATCACTGTCTGTAATAATGATATCTATGCCTACATCATGAGCAAAACTAACCATTCTTTTATAATAAGGAGTCAGAAACTCCCTAAAATGCTGGGGAGAAATAAGTGAGCCTGATTTATATGCCATATCTTCCCAAATTAATATACAATCGATTTCCACATCTTTGCATATTCTTCCGTAGTATTCTATTAAAAAATTACAAAAAGTATTATTTATATCATGAATAAGCTTAGGGTCATCCATCAAAGCCATCATATACCTTGTAATACCCATTATTTGCCTTGGAAAACCTAAAAAGCCACCATTAGTACCCCCAAGCCTTATTGGGAAATCTCTTGTTTTTAATTTTTTTACTATTTCACTCCAATTAGGTGGAAGTCTTTTCTCTATTGTGCTGCTATCATAGTATTGTTTATAATCAAGCCAAGTTTTCCAATCCTTTACTGGATTATCAATTTCCATTGGAAGTGTAGTTTTATCTACTGTAGTTTTATTTGTAACTCCATATTCATCTTTATAAACAATATGAGTATCAGTTTTCTCTATAACTTCTTTTTCAAACATCGGGCTATAATCAACTGGAAATTTTGTTAAATATTGGTCAAGTCCAAAAAATGGTTGAACATTTACATCACCAGCTTTTTCCATTTCCCCATAAATATTTTTATTGGCCATTATTGCAACGCCATCAGAATAATCTTCTGGTATCGGAGCAACCATTGGAAGACCTTCTTTAAACCATCTCCTGATTGTTCCAGCCCAATAGCCAAATTCAACCTTAGGTATTTCAACTCCACTATAATCAGCATCTTTCATCCTCATTACTGAGAGAAATTTTTCCCTAGAATTCATGTTTAATCCCTTTATTCTTTAATTATAAAAAACGTTTTTTTATAATTTTTGCTTAAATTATAAAGATAAAATGTAAATTAATCAAAAATAAATTTAACTTAAAATTTAAGGCTATAAAGAAAAGATATAAAGTCACTTAACATATGGGAGCTATTGTTAAGCTAATACTTCCTAGGCTTTTTAATTAGCAAAGCTTTTCACAGCACCTACCGACGCTTAATAATCAATAACTTAGCAAGATTTCCTTAATTTATTCCTTTAGTTTAACAATTGAGCTATACTTATGTTTTTGCATACTTGTATCTTATAAACAGTCAAAAAATTCTAATTTGGTTTCTAGGAAAACTTAGTTCTAACAAATTTCCCATATATTTTAAATTAAAATTATTCACATTTTTCAATAGGTAAAGGAGAGATGATTGCGGTAACGGGACCATCAGGTTCAAGCAAATCAACACTTTTTAATATAATAGGATGTATAGACAACCCCATAGAAGGTAGCTACTTTCTTATGGATAAACCTATTGATACATTTGGAGATAACGAAAAAGCAGAGCTAAGAAATAGTGTATTTGGATTTGTAGCCCAGGACTTTGCCCTTGTAGAAAGATACAGAGTGTATAAAAATATGATGATATCCCTTTCTTATTCAAAAAAGAAATTCAAACCAAAAAATAAGATTAGGAAAGTTCTTTCTCAGCTTGGAATATCTGAAAAGGAAAAGACTATAACACTAAATCTATCAATAGGTCAGCGCCAGAGGGTGGCAATAGCAAGGGCTATTGTAAATGAACCTGATATAATACTTGCAGATGAACCTACCGGTTCTCTTGACAGCCAGACAGGTAAAGAAGTAATGGATGGATATATTTAAAAAATTAAATGATGATGGTAAAACAATCCTTATTGTGACACATGATAAAGATGTTACCTCTTACTGCCACAGAATAGTTCATATCAAAGATGGGATAGGTAAGTAATTAGGATACAGGATAAAGCAGGTAAAGTGTTTGGAAATGATCTTAAAGTCACTATCTTTTATATATTCTAATATGCAGACTAGCAAACAGCCCCGACCAGATTTTCAGACCGGGGCATACTATAAGTAATATATATTATAAGTAATATTATATAAATTACTGGTGTTACTCTTCCCGATGACTTAGGTGATAATGATAATATAGATAATAATACAGGGAAAGGTTATAAGTAAGACAATGATGGGGATTATATTGTCCATTAATTATAATTCTTGTAATAAAAAGCGTCTGGTTTTATAATTGCCCTATAATTATCTGAAACACTTGCTAAGAAATAATAATTAAGCAGGAGGTTAGTAAATATAAAAAATATATTCAGAAGATCTCCTCTACCTATACTCTTATTTGCAACAATAGGAGCAATTTTAATCCTATGTTTTTCTGTTATAGCGGGATTCTACCACAATCAGGCATCCTCGTGGCCTGACTTTCTTTCTGGCCAACAAATTGATGTGCGTATCAGTCAGTTTCTCCCAGACACAGAAAATCCTGTTACAGTAAAAGACCTGATTGACTTTTGTAAAAAAAGAGATGAAAGCCTGCTTATCTATAGAAATGCGGAGTTTACGGGGGGAAAGGAAGTTTATTTAAGTACCAGCGCATCCTTTAAACCGGATATTACAGAAGGACGCAACTTTACTGAAGAGGATTTTAAGAATCAAAAGCCAGTAGCTATAGTTGCCAATGATGAGGATATGATTAAAAAGTGCATCATTAGAGATGGTAAAGAGTATGTGCTGCATGAAAACAATGAATATGAAGTTATTGGTAAATTTAATAGACCCTCTGTGAAATATTTGCAGAGAGATGGAATACCGTCCGGCTATTATATATACAATGCGTCATATTTTGTAAATATGGCAGCTTCATTTGACGTAAATCCGAGTACACCGCTTTATGGTGATTATACTATTGATGCAAAAGGAAAAAGCATTGAATTTTTGAATGATTTTAAAACTTTAGCCAGAGAAATTAACCCTGGTATAACAATTGATATGAAAGTTTTGGAATCAGTAGTACCAGTAAGCAACTCTCAGAGGCTGCTACGGGCAATAAACTATGAAGGCTCCATGCAAGTAATATTTATGTGTTTTATTATTTGCTTTCTATTGTTACTTAACTTTACAGTCATCACAAATTACTGGGTGGAGGGAAGAACAAAGGAGATTTCTGAGCGGTTAGATTCAGGCGGAAAACTAACTTCCATTAGAAACATAATGCTTCGCGATTATCTGATTCTTGTAACAACAGGTTATTTAATCGGGCTGTTTCTGCTGGTTATATTGTTGCATATAAAACCATTTTCTCTTACACTTCTGGAAGTAAATATTTATCCCATAGCAATAATTACAAGTTATGCAGTCTGTCTTTTAATAGGACTGATTTTTGGATATATTTCTTTAACTGTAATATTAGGAAAAAGTGTCCAACCGGTAATTATCAATAGAGGAGAGTAAATCACTTGAAAAAGCAATTAAAATATGCCTTTCAGGATATATGGAGATATAAATTAAGAAACTTTAATCTCTTTATACAGACTCTGGCTGTTCTGCTGCTAATTAGCCTTTTGCTTTTCTTTTCACTTAGTATAAATAGTTATAAGAATAAGCTAAATGAGATTATGCAGGACCAGGAAGAAGAAATATATATTTCCCACGATATAACTAGTGATAGAAAGTTTGAAGAATTAACATACGCTCCGGATAGCATAGACCGCCAGAGTGAGCTATATAAGTTTATGAAGGAAAATCCTTCCTTTAAGACGTACACTGCTGATATGCAATGGCCGATGTACTTACCTGATGCTAATATTGATAGTTCTTTTACTAATCCATATAATCCGGGTAATCCAGATTATTATTTTTTACTTAAAATTGATAATGAATTCCAAAATGTTTTTAAACTAAGATGTGTTAAAGGTAGAATATTTTCCGATGAAGACTTTAAAGATGCGGGAGATGAGATTCCAATTCTTTTAGGATATGATTTTCAAAAATATTATGATGTGGATGATGTAATAACTGATTACAGAAATCAGCGCTATAAGGTAATTGGATTTCTTGAGAAATCATCCTTTTATATTAACCCGCTTAGAGGCAATCAAATATACTGGCTTGATGAGGTATTTGTTGAACCTCTTCAACCATATAGATTTGAAGAGCAGGATTATTATTCTGCTATAGCAAGTACTTTTATTATTACTAGTAACCCTGAAAATCTTCAGGCGATACAGGAAAAAACAAATGAACTCAGGTTGCACGCTTTTAGTTTTGAGAGCTTTACTGAAATTCTTGAGGAAGAGTTAGAAATTTATCAATATATTATTTTAGTAATAGGAATTATTACGGCTGTCATACTATTTTTTGCTATTGCTGGTTTTATCTTAAACCTTATCCAGTTTATAAAAAACCATAAGGAGGAGTTTGAAAAACACCTCCTCAGTGGAGGAGGGATAGGGTCTATTGTAACGCGTATTGTAATCCAGGTTTTATTTGTAATTTTATTAGCAAATATTGTTGTGGCAGTTATGTATATGCTATTAAGCAGGTCTGCGGCTCCACCTATTTTTTACAATGTGACTCCGGGTTATATTATAGCTCTAACTATTCTGGCAAGTCTGGTTATCGGCTTGATTATTATTGTGTATCCTGTGATTATGCTTTACAGGATGAAGAAAAGCAGCATATTAAAAAGTAACAGCTAGAATAATTTTTAAATTCCAAATAAAGCAATTATACCGATAATCTAGTAATAATTAGCCCGGCAATCTACCTGTAATTAATCTAATATTAATTTGCATTATAAATATAACAGTAAAATGATAAATCACGTAGATATTAAAAAACAAACTGATAAAATTAAAACAAATAAATTAATTTTAAGAATTTTAAAATACCCACCAATAGAATATATAACAAAACTTGTAAAAAAATTTATATCTGATGGGTGTTTTATATTATCTTCTTCAATTACATATTACTTTCTTTTTTCTATTTTCCCAATAATACTTATTTTAATATCTATATCCGGAATTTTTATAGACACTCCTTCGGTAAAAACAGCAATATTTAATTTTGTTGACCAAAATTTTCCTATAGCTTATGAGTTTACTAAATCTAATATTGAAAAAATAATAGAAAATAGAAAAGGAATTGGTGCTGTAGGATCAATATTTCTAATAGTATCAAGCACTTATGTATTTGACTCTATACAATTTTCACTAGATAAGATTTTCAAATGTAAATCTCAGAGAACCTATTGGAAAAGAAAACTATACGGGATTTTAATAATAATTTTAATATTTATATTTATTTTAGTATCCTTTGCTTCCTCTACTCCGCTATTTTATTTAGCAAATTCAATCATTAATTTTTTAAATATAGACAACATAATATCAACTCTTCTATTAAAATCCCTATCTATTTTGACAAGCTTAATATCAAACTTTTTAATTTTTATTATTCTTTACTTTTTTGGAACTAATAGAAAAGTAAGTTTTAAACAGATATACAGAGGTGCATTAGTGGCTTCAGTAGGATGGGAAATAGCAAAACATGTCTTTATAATCTACATAAATAATTTTGCTAATTTTGAGCTAACTTATGGTACAATTGGCTCCATTATAGCTTTCCTTTTATGGATCTTCATATCAAGTATAATCCTCTTAGTGGGCGCAGAAATTAATTCAATAAGCATAGATTAATTTTAAAATTTTAAGAAGATAAACTGTTGCAAAATTTTTCAAACCTATCCATACCTTCTTTTATGTTACCCATAGGAGTAGCATAGCTTATTCTAACAAATCTATCATCTCCAAAAGCACCTCCAGGTACAACAGCTACATATCCTTTTTCCAGAAGTAGGTTTGCAAAATCAAAAGAATTTTTAACTTTATCATTATATAGCCCAGATACATCAGGAAAAATATAAAAAGCTCCCAATGGAAGATTGCACTTAACATTTTTTATTTTATTTATTCTTTCAAATATATAATTTTTTCTTTTTTCATATTCTTTTCTCATAACTTCTATAGAGCTTTGACTCCCATTTAAAGCTTCAACAGCAGCCCATTGAGCAGGAGTGCAAGGATTTGATGCCGATTGATCCTGTATTTTTGCCATCTGTTTAATTATTTCCTCATCAGCAGCACAATAACCTATTCTCCAACCAGTCATTGCATATGTTTTTGAAACAGCATTAACAGTAATTGTAATTTTCTTTAAATCTTCACTAAAGGATGCAATGCTATAATGAAGTGCACCTCCATAAATAAACTTTTCATAAACTTCATCAGAAATGATAAAAATATTATTCTTAAGGCATACTTCCCCAATTTCTTCAAGTTCTCTTTTAGAATAAACTACTCCAGTAGGGTTATTAGGGCTATTTAATATTAGTAATTTAATGCGGCTCTTAAATTTAGTACAAATTTCCTTAAGAGTATTGATTTCAAGTTTTAAATCATTGTTACAGTCAACAATTATTGGCTTACCTTCTGATAAAATTACTTGCTGCGTGTAAGTCGCCCAATAAGGCTTAGGAACTAGCACAACATCACTTTCGTTAACAAAAGCTCTCACGATAACATCAAGAACCTGCTTAGCGCCATTTCCAACAAAAATATTATTTAAATCATACTTTATATTATTATCTCTACCCAGCTTACCAATAATAGCTAGCTTTAACTCTTTAATACCGGTAGATGCAGTATATTTCGTTTTATTCTCATTAATTGCAATTTTTGCAGCTTCTTTTATATTTTCAGGTGTATTGAAATCAGGCTGTCCAATACCAAATCTGATGACAAAATTACCTTCCCTTTTTAATTCAATATCAAGCTCATCAACTTTTTTTTCAAGTGAAAATGTGGGACTTTCCTCAAGTTTAAGAACCCTTTTTGATAAGATTTCACTAAAATCACATTTAAAATTTGACACTTTAACCTCCAATAAGCGCATAGACCTAACTACAGGCTTAAGACTTAAAATAATATAAGTGTTAATTATATAGTACTAATTTGAAAATATTATAATATATTAATATCTGATATATTAAAATACGTTAAAATTAATTTTTTAATTTTAGAATAAGAATTTACAGCAAATAAAATAATATAATTGCTAGGTTTAATACAAAACCAATCAAAATTAATATAAACTTGTTTTAAACTATCCCTTGAGCCAACATAGCTTCTGCGACCTTCAAAAATCCTACTGTGTTTGCACCAACAACAATATTGCCCGGTTTACCATATTTCTCTGCAGCTTCACTCGCTTTATGATAAATACCTGCCATGATAGTTTTTAACTTTAAATCAACTTCTTTTACTGCTTGATGAAATTTTGGTTCATTTGGATTTTTATTTACCGCTAAATCTATAATTTATACTTTTATTAGTATTTATATTATAATTATAAAAAATTTATTATCATTAATTTAATTAACAAAAAATTTAAAAAAATTTTACTATTTTCTATTGACAAATGTATAAATAATTATTAACATTATTCTACAAGATTATTTAATAGTTTTTTTGAAATTCGAATATAGTAACTAAAAGTAATAATAGAGGCTATGAATTACATTTCATATTTGGGCACCTTGAAATGTAAGGAGCAAGTGGTGCAACCGGCTATTATTTTTATTTTCATAAAGTTCAAATAATAGTAAGTAACAATAACAAAAAAACTTAATAAAAGTTTGAATTCTAAGCCATTTAGCCTCTAGGTTAAATGGCTTTTTTATTAAATAAAAGAACAAGGACAGCTAAAGATGGGAAAAACACTTAGGAATATTAATTCTAGGCATCTTGTAAAATCTTTTTGTGTAGTAGTTATTCTAATGACACTTATATTAAGCGCATCAATGCTTATTAAAATAAATACTAGTCAAATAGAAGTTAAAGGAGCAGCCAGCAAGAGCTCAAGTATTACAAATATGACAAAGGCAATCCCAACAAAAGCAATTCTCTCAGATTATGAAAACCAGATAGCTGTATTAATAAACAATGTTAGGGTTGAGAATGGATTAAACGCCTTAGCAGCAGATGAGACACTGACTAATATAGCAAAGACAAGAAGTGGAGACATGGTAGCTAGAGGCTACTTCTCACATTATACTCCTGAAGGAACAAATGTTTTCAATTTAATAAAAGGCAGCGGTTTTAGCTACAGGTATGCAGGAGAAAACTTGGCACAAAGTCAGCCAGCATCAATTGGTAGCCCAGATGCATTCTTAAATGCTTGGCTTAATAGTCCTTCCCACAGAGCAAATATCCTTAGAGCTCAATATAATAAAATCGGAGTTGGCATGATTGAAAATGGGGACAGGAGGGTTGTAACCACAGTATTTTCTAATTAATAACTATATTGTTAAAAATTTTAATTAATAATTACTTTATTTAATGATTTTTATATACAAGCAAAGCGAGAAAGACCAAAAAGCAAAACAAAAAAGAGAACGAAAATGAGAATACATAAGAGCATATGAATTGGACGCCTGCCTTGCTCAATAAGAAATAACCTCCTTTAAATAGGAGGTTATTTCTTATCTTTAAATTTGATTTGGCCTCTCAAGTTATTAAACTAATCCAAGTTAAACAAACTTAAAATCAAACTACTTTAGGTTTTAATTTCAAACTTCCACTTTAAAACCATCAAAAGCTATTTTGAAATTAACTTGATCGCCTGTAACTTTATAAATTTTAGTTTCCATTTCTTTTTCATTACTTTCGATGATTTGCTTCCCACAATGAGTAATATAAAGATTAGGAATATTAAATTTTTTACACCATCCAATTTCTGTTTTAATCATTGCATGCCCAAATAATTTATTACCCCTCTTCCTCACAAGATTTATATCAAAGCTCGAACCATCAGCAATAAGAGTTTCGACACCTAAAAAAATATTTTCCTTTGGCTCTTCAGTATCAAGAATATCAGGTGCGTAAATCACAGCTTTATCGCCTCTAATTTTAAAGCAAACAGTCGGACATCTAAGAGAGTGGATAACCTTATAAGGAATTATCGCCAAATTCTTTATCTTAAACTCTTTATTAGGTTCAATAATTGTATAGCTTAACGGTTTGTAGATGCTGTAATTTAAAGTAACTTCTGTAAGGTATACAGGGATGTTAATATCGTCTTTTGCCTTCTTTGTCCAAATATAATGATCAGGATGTGCATGAGTTATAAGCAAAGCGTCGAAATTATTAAGTATTGGGTTAAGTTTTTCAGAATACTTTTCACCCAGATCAATAAGAATTTTTGTATCCATATGTTCAACAATTAAAGATGAGTGGTATTTATGCTTCAGATTTTCTTCTTCAATCTCACCCTTTGTACCAGGAAATATAAATTTCATTATAGCTAAGATTTATTTCAAAATTTTATAATTATTAACACTCAAAAAATATTTAACTCATCCTTTTTATAAACATCTTAAAAAAAAGAAATTAAATATTTTTTAAAAAAACTTGTATTATCAAGCTTGTTTAACTATCATAATTAAAACACAATTAATCGTAAATAAATGTTCATTTAATTTATGTAATTATCTCAAATTTTATTATAAACATTTCTATAATAAAATTACAAAATTTCTGACATACTATAGAAATTGTGGTTTTATAATTAATAAATAAACGGAGGTGCAATTGTGGATGCTTATTGCGTGAAATGTAAAGCAAAAACCGAAATTAAAGATCCAAAAGAAGTTACTATGAAAAACGGAAGACCAGCTGTTACAGGAACATGTTCTAAATGTGGAACTAAAGTTTTTAAGATTCAATCCAAAAAGTAGTCTGGGTTATCTACTTAATAAATTTTTGCATCTTATAGATTTTAGTTATTTAATTAATTAATACCAACAAACTCAAATTATATTTAGTGCTATTTTTAAATAGCACTAATTTTTTTATTTGAGTTTATTAAAAAATCATTTAAATTTACTATATATCTATAATGCGTGCCTTCTCCTATTTTTTCAACTTCATCAAAAGCTTCCACTTTAAACTTTAATTTTTTACCCTCAATTTCTTCAAGCCCAGCTTTCGCAATAACAATCATCCCTATCGGTGTAGGAGCAAGATGTTTTACGTCAATTTTAGTTCCAACTGTGGCATACTCATCAGGCAGTAAATGATCTACTGCCTCTATTGACGCTTTTTCCATTAAACCTATCATTGCAGGAGTAGCAAAAACATTCACAGAGCCACTCCCAAACTTCTTTGCAGTATTCTCTTCAGTTACAGTTACAACAGCCTGCCCTGTTAAGCCGCTTTTTAGATTAAAATCTATCATTTTTAACTGTCCTCGCTAGAAATTTTTACTAATTGATAAAAAATCAATCATCTTGCTAAACATTGTTTATTACTGATTAGAATATCATTGAAACAAATAAATTACCTTACAAATATTTACGTTAGTAAAGTTAACTATAAAATATATTAAAAAACGCGGTATAAAAAGAAATTAAAAAAACCACAAAATCTCCAACAGACTTGTTGTCACTTAAGATGAAAAAATTATTTTTACTTCTCTACAAATAGCTCACTGAAAAATAAATTGTAAAATTTTATTCAAAATAATCATAAAATTGTATTAAACTATAGCTATGGAATTTATAATAGGAAAATCAAAATTAGAGCTTATAAAAGGTGACATAACTATACAAGATACTGATGCTATTGTAAATGCTGCAAACAAGTATTTAGCTCCAGGTGGTGGAGTAAGCGGGGCTATTCATAAAGCAGCTGGAGCAGGCTTAGCAGAAGAATGCAAACGAATAGGAAGCTGTGAAACTGGAGAAGCTAAAATTACCAAAGGATATAATCTAAAGGCAAAATATGTAATTCATACAGTAGGTCCAGTTTATAGTGGAAGTGATGTTGATAAAGTTAATCTTGCAAAATGCTATAAAAACAGTCTTTTAATTGCCAAAGAAAACAAACTTAAAAGCATATCCTTCCCTTCAATAAGTACTGGAATATTTGGCTACCCAGTAGAAGAAGCAGCTGAAATTGCACTAAAAACAATACGGGATTTTTTAAAAGAAAATCCTGAAATTAAACTTGTTCGTATGGTTCTATACAGCCAAAAAGATTATGAAATTTATAAAACTGTTGCCTTAAAGATAATCTAAAAAGCTAAAACAAACATTTTAAAAAATTTAGAAGCAAAAAGGAGCTAATTATGAAAACAATCCTTTGCTATGGAGACTCAAATACTTATGGGTCAAAGCCAATTGATATCGACATGCTAGCTACACCTTTTATATCTACTTCTTACCGATTTCCAAAGGAAAAAAGATGGACAGGTATATTGCAAAAGGAACTAGGAAATAGATATGAAGTTATAGAAGAAGGTTTGAACGGAAGAACAACTGTTTGGGATGATCCTGTTGAGGGGATTCATAAAAATGGCTTAAAATATTTAGTGCCCTGCCTAGAATCTCATGCTCCCATAGATTTAGTTATACTGATGCTTGGAACAAATGATTTAAAAACCAAATTTTCTGTAAGTTCTTTTGATATTGCTCAAAGTATTGGTGTTTTAGTAAATGTTATAAAAAGCAGCAAATCAGGACCGATGGAAAATTCACCAGAAATATTAATTATGTGCCCTCCCCCTCTTGGAAAGCTTACATATTTTGCTGATCTATTTGGAGATGGTAAAGAAAAATCAAAAAATCTTGCTTTAAATTATATGAAAGTTGCAAATTTATATGGCTGCAGTTTTATGGATGTTGGAGAGATCATTAGACCAAGTGATATAGATGGAGTCCATTATGATGAAGAAGATGTATTAAAACTTGGCAAAGAAGTAGCTAAGATGGTTAAAAAAATATTTAGCTAAAGTTTAAATATTTTCTCTTAGCAGTATTCTCTTGGGAGTAAAAAATAAAGCATCAAAAAATAGCTTAATTAAAGTTACTCTTACTATAAATATAAATCTACACTAACAATTTACAAAAGTTTAGAGGTTTCCTCATGGGGTCTTGGAATTATATGCACGGAGAATACCTCGCCAATTCTTTTTGCTGCTGCCGCACCAGCATCAACAGCGGCTTTAACAGCACCAACATCACCTTCAACAATTACAGTTACGTATCCTCCTCCTATGCTTTGATATTTAATAAGACTAACATTAGCAGCTTTGAGCATAGCATCTGCAGCTTCAACAACTGCAACAAAACCTTTTGTTTCAATTAAACCTAGTGCTTGTTTCATTGAACTTTCCTCTCTAAATACATCTAAATTTTAAATAATTTCAAATACTTAATACTTATAATAAAAAGATATAAAAACCACAAAATTACTATTTAAATAAACTTTAGTACTAAGATTATGTCTTAAGACCCTACCCAGGTCATAAATCTTAAGTTACTTGTAAAAACTAAATGTTTAGCCACAGTATTCTAATTAGCTTATATTTTACTTAAAATATAAAAAAAATCTATTTATTTTATGCTTAAAACATTTACAAAAAAAATAAAAAAACTTAAAATTAGCATTTATCTTAATAATTTAATAATATATCATTTTATATTTAAATAAAAAATATAAGTTTTGAAATTCTAAATTAATCGTGATTTAGAAGAGCAGAAAGGCGCATTCGTCTAGTGGTCTAGGACATAGCCCTCTCACGGCTAAAACAGGGGTTCGAGTCCCCTATGCGCTACCAATTTATTTTCAAGTTATCTAGTTTTTAACATTTTATAGTTTACTTTAACTTCTATCTTAAAGTCCTTAACTTAACATTTCATAATCATCTCTTTTAAACTTATGGCATTTTCAATAGCATATCCATACATATCGTTGTTAAAATAAATGTAAGTTGGCACATTATTATTAATATTTTTCAAAGACATTTCTGCGACTTCCCTTAATTCATCATCACTATACTTCGAAGAGTATAAAGAAGTACTACCATGCATTCTTATATAACAAAACTTCCCAGTTATAATATTATGGGCAGGGAAAACTCTTGAATTTGAAATTACACAACCAACACCATATTCGTTTAATAAATCATAAATCTCATTACAAAACCAGCTTTCATTCCTAAATTCAAACACACATTTATATTTACTAAATTCATTATACTTCTTAAGTTCAAACAAAAGATCAAAAAAATTTTTAATTCTTGGATAGTCTTTTTTTAAATTAGGCGGAAGCTGAAACAAAAAAATTTTTAATTTCTCTTTAAGCCATGAGGCAGCCTCAAATAAGTTCCCTAATGGCTCTTTGCAATCTAGTAATTTTTTTGTGTGAGTAATATATTTTGAAACTTTAACAGAAAACTTAAAACCAACAGGGGTATTCTCAAACCAGTTTTTAAAAGTTTCTGGTTTTGGTAAATGATAAAAACTGCTATTTATTTCAACTGTATTGAAATACTGCGAGTAATAACTAAGCCATTTTTTTTTGCTAATTTCTTTAGGATAAAATTTTTCAACCCAACTATCATACGACCATCCAGAAGTTCCTATATAAATTTTGTCAATTTCCATCCTTTAATAATCAATTTCACCTTTCTCTTTCGTCATATCTTCCCTCTTCAAATTTTTAGACCGTCTTGACACCAAGTCCTCAAAAACTCTTACTGTCTCCTTTATGCTGTTATTCCAAGAAAAAACTTCTTCAACCCTTTGTCTATTCATCTCACCCAGCCTTTTTGATTCTTCCATATTCTCAACTGCCCATAACATTTTTTCAGCAAGGCTTTCTACGCTGCCATCCTCAGCATAAATTCCACCTTCTCCTAAAAATTTCCTGTTATTTTTAGAATCAAAACATACTACTGGAAGCCCGGCCCCCATATAATTAATCACCTTCCCGCTTGCCTCCCCAGCTTTATCTAGTTTAGGCTCAACAGCAACATCGCTAATTAAAAGATAATTGGGCAAATCAAAATAGTCAACCATGCCAGCCATATGGACATTAGACTCAATTCCTAATTCTTTAACCCTTCTTTGTGTCTCTTCTACCGGATAGCCTACTATTAAAAAATGAATATCGTTTCTCTTACTCAAAACAATCGGTATAGCATTCACAAGATTCCAAATACCTTTTGCTTCAAGAAGAGCTCCTGTAAAGATTATTAAAGGTGCATTATCAGGTATACCAAGCTCTTTTTTAAAATCTTTTTTTGGCAACCTGTTAAAAAAGTCTGTATGTACCCCATCAATTACAACACTTACTTTTTCTGGTTTTATGTGAAACTTTTCCTTAATTATATCTCCATTAGAAACAGAACTACAAATAAAGTAATCGGGTAACTTGCATATAAATTTTTCAAGATTATAAAAAAGCCACTTCACAGGTTTGATTTTAGTCCAATTAAAGGTCCCAAGTTCCGCTGTTAAACTTCCCTGAACATCAAAAACAAGAGGAACTCTTCCAAAAGTAACAAGATATTTTAAAAGTCCACCAATAAAAGCCCCCTCATGAAGGTGCCCATAAATAATAGATGGTTTTTCTTTAAAATAAACTGAAACTGCTTTAAAAAATAAAAGTATATCAAGATAAAATTTGTGGATAGACGGCCCAGCTTCAAGTTTTTTGTACCAAGGGATTCTTATTATTCTTCTTATATCAAGCCCTTCTAAATCCCTGCCATTATGATAAGTACAAATAATATTTTTATAACCATATTTTTCAAGAGCCTTCATCTCTCCAAGTATTCTCATGTGACATCCTCTATCTGCAAAGAAAGGAGTTGGGACTATATTTAGTACCTTTTTATTGCTAGTCTTTTCTTCAATATCGCTATTATTTTTTTTATTTTTCCCCATTTCAATAAAGATATTTTTTAAATATTTCTTAAATTTATAATAATTTGTTAAAACCAATAAGATTTTAATATAAATAGAGTTTAATTAAAATTAGTTTTATTAAATAATTTCTAATATAAATTGAAATTATTCAGAACATATCCTAAACTAATTATTGAAATATAAAAATAAGAACTATTATTAAATAATTATAATTATGAATGCTGAAGCAAAAGAAAAATTAGTTTTAGATTTTAAAAATAAATGCAGAAGAAGAAAGCTAAAAGTAACACCTCAACGAACAGCTATTTACCGAGAACTTATAAATTCTACTGACCACCCTAATGTTGAGATCCTCTTTAAAAGAGTTAAAAAGATATTACCAGACATTTCATTTGACACAGTATATAGAACATTATCTTTATTTTACAAAATAGGGGTTGCAGATATTATAGAAGGCCTACCTGCAACAAGAAGATATGATGGCAACACAAATAAGCATTATCATTTTATATGCCAAAAATGCAACAAAATTATTGATATAAAGGATGTTCCCTTCGAGTTTAGACTGCCCAAAAAAATAAAAGATAATTATGACGTGAAAAATCTTAGAGTTTTAATTGAAGGTATTTGTAAAGATTGTAGTAAGCAATAAAACTAACTTAAACTAACATCAATTAATATAAATTTGTCTTAGATTTTGTTCCTAGCCTATATTTGGATACTTTTCTCAAAAAATTTAGTTATTCCTATTTTCAAGCTACTTTTTCTTTAAATTAGAAATAAATCCCCCTCTTAGGCCACCAAGCATATAGGAAGTAATAAAAGCATTAGGATCTATACTTAAAGCAATATCACTTAATTTTTGAATATTGTTATTTTCACAAACTACATTGATTATTTTTATATTGCCATTTTTCCCAACTCCGTTATAACATGTTGCGCCAAATCCTTCACTTCTTAAACGTGATTCAATCTCATCTGCTTTTAGCTGCGAAATTATGTGAGTACTCATAAGGTCTCTTGAAAGCTTTTCAGATAGTATAACTCCGATAAATGTGCCTGTAGCAAAACCTAAACCATAAGCTAAAATACCCCATAAATTATTATCTATGTTTTGAATCACTCTTGCAATTATAGTAATAAATATAGTAGCTTCAAAAAAACCAATAATAGCTGCAAATAATTTTTTTCTTTTAACAATAAAATTTATTCTAATTGTACCTAAAGCTACATCAGTAACTCTTCCAAAAAAAATTAACAAGAACCAAATAATATTACTTATGTTCATAGGTTTTTCAGCCTCTCACTTTCCTTTAATATATTCCCATCCCTATCTAATGCAACGCATGCTCCATTTATAAATCCAGTAATAATATCGCCTTTGGCAATAGGCACATTTTTCAAATGTGGTGCATCAAGAACACCTTTTCTTATAGCTTCACTTATTATAGTTGGCTCAATTAAAGGATCACTAAATTTATTCTTAAAATCCAAACTTTTTATTTTATTTATGATTAATTTTGCTTCTTCTATTAAATCTTTTTTTCTATTTTTAATTTCATCATCAATTAAAATATCTGGTGCCCCATTTAAAATATTTTCTATTACCCTTATAACTATAAAAGTACTTTCAATTATATCATCTGGTCTAGCTGCATACTCTGATTCGCAAGCTGCTACAACATGAACTATCTGGGGTTTTAATTGCATCTGAAGAAAAGTGGATGAAGCAAGTTGACCCTTATTTTTATTTAAATTGCTTGACATGCTAAAAAGCCCAGTTCTTGTTTCTCTAATACTTTTAAAATTTTCATCATGGAGAGATTCTATAAGCTCAACTTTTGCAAGCATCTTTGCGATATCCATTTTAAAATTTGTCTCAGGTGGAGTATTAAACATATATTGAGACACATATTCTTTTACCCCCATTTTTTTAGCATTATAGGCAGCAAGATATGCAGCCGTAACAGCAATAGAATCAGGGGCATATCTTAAACTCCAATGATGTGACTCATTTACCTCTACAGGTATTTTTCTTATGGCATGCCACTTCATTACTTCCTGATTCTCTTTAATAGCTTCTTCAAGCTTTCTTTCGCTTCTGTTATCAATTTCATTGTACCAGCAGAGTGGAACTGCGCACCAAGCATTATTAATCGTTTCGTAAAGTACTTCAGCAAACTTTATAATATTATTAGTGCCACTATAGCATCTCATTAATGGGAAATTACCTCTTCTCGAAGCTTCATATAATTTTCTAAAATCATCTTTGCTTCTTATGGGAACACCCCCTGCTCCATCCAAGCTTTTTTTCATCTTATCTGGATTAAAGAAAAATTCTTGAGTGTTTTGATCCGGACCAAGAGAAATTACATCTATTACCCCGCTTTTTGCTATTTTTTTTATCCCCTTTAGTGTTTCTTCAAAATCCGGCCTTCCAAAATGATGCCTTAGGAGGGGAAAAGGCTTTTTGTAATCAATTCTTTCCATTAATTTTTGAGGAGGAATATTTTTCTTATAACTTTTTAATTTTTGACCTTTAAGAAAATTCAAAACTTCTTTTTTATCCTCACCGCCTGTAAAAACTTTATTAAAATATTTTAATAAACCTGCCTTGGCTAAAGCTGCTTCTACTGACTTAGTAGTTCCTAAAGTTAAAATAACATCTTCATTAACTAAATAGTCCTTTAATTTTTCTAAAAATTCCTTAAAAACAACTACTGCACTTTCTGGAGAAAGTCTATAGCTTACCCCAATAATATCTGGTTTAAAAATTTTTACCTCATTAAGAAATTGGTCTATCTCAAGAGCAGAACCACAAAACTTAGTGTCAAAACCCTCATCTTTAGCTATATTTAAAAAATTTAAAACTCCTGCAATATGCACGCACCCTGCTATTGAAGCACCTAATATCTTGAAGCCCTTTCTCATTATCTTAGCCCTTTCTTTATTGTAAACACTTCTAACAATTTATTTACTAAAATATCTTAAAACTACCTTCTCACCTTAACTTGCCTTCTATAAAGATATTTCTAATTTGTTCCAAACTTAAATTTTCAAGTCCAAGCCTTTTTAAATTTCTTCCAGATTTTCTAAAATCCGTTTTAAAAATAATGTTTGCAAGATTAATAAGAGAATCAGTGGCTGTCGTATCTACTCCAAATATTTTACCAAATGCAGATATTGGAACGAGACTCATCGGGACATCCTCTGTAATGTATCTATTATTGATAGTTTGCGGAGCAGATATGCCAGCATATCCAGAATTGTTATGTATCCCATCAAAAAGATTTTCCTCAATAACATTATATGCCATTGAAAGCCAATCAATCGCAGTTATAACATTCTTGCATTTTAGTTCATGCGCAACTTCAACTCTTTCCTTATCGACAGTCTCAAGCACTTTAGCGACAGATTGGGTAACACCTTCAATATAAAACTGGAAATTTCCCATTGTGGATTCGATCCTGCTTGCATTTAAAATTGTTATAGCAGGATGAAAAACTGCTCCGATATTATTAAAACTAGTCTCAATCACACTTGTAGCAGAAATAAACTCGGGAAAAGCCTCATTAATTACATCAATTACTTTATCGGTATTAGTTGCTGGAATTGCTCCAATAGGTATAGCTTTTTTTATTCTATAAATTTTAACTGATGCTGGGCCATCACTCCGACTCGCAAAAATAAAAGTTTGGGCTTCCGCAACAATAACATTTTTATTATTACCTCTTTCATGTAAAATATTTAAAAATTCAAGAGCTCCGGCAGTTCTACCCGGATTTAATATAACTATTTGTCCATCTTCAAGGTAAGGCGCACATCTTTCCGCAATAGAACCATGGGCAAAGGCAGGAACTACTACCAAAACAACATCTGTGTCTCTTATAACCTCTTCAATATTATCAGACACATAATTTAATCTTCCAAAACCATTAACTTCCCCCTCGAGTTCTATCCCTTTCATTTTTACTATTGGCTCAATCTTAGAATAAGTCCTATTGTAAAGATTAACTGAATAACCTTTTATCGCAAGATATGCTGCCATTGCTTTACCGCCATGACCTGCACCAACTACCGCAAATTTAGTATTCCCCATTTTTTCTCCTTTAAGTTTTTAAGTTTTTCTAAACAAGTACCCACCTATCAGTAAATTTTTCAATTATATTATTTTCCTTTAAAAATCTTGAAGCTTCAGAAAAAGATGAGTAGGAAACTTCAAAATAATTTCCTCCCCTTCTGGCGTTATTAGGTTTTAAAAGATAAAGGCTATTTTTTGCACGTGTTGCAGCCACATATAATAATCGTCTTTCTTCTTCGATTTCTTCAACACTATTTAGAGCCATCGTGCTTGGCAAATAGCCATCAACAAGATAAATTATAAAAACTGTATGCCATTCAAGACCTTTAGCAGAATGAATAGTTGAAAGTGTTAATCTTTCCTTATCATCATTTTCTGGCAAGACAAAAGACTGAGTTTCTTTAATAGGTTCAATAGTCAAATCTGACAAAAAATTTCTAATACTCTTATATCTTTGAGATACATAAAATAACGACTGAATATCTTTTTCTCTTTTATTAAAATCATCGTATTTATCTTTAAAAATATAAAAATAATAATCATAAATAATTCTTAATTGGTCATGGGGTAACAATTTTTCTTCAGAAAGCTTTCTTAACATTAAATATAACTTGTAAATACCCTTATAATATCTCTTATTGTAATTAATTTTACCCGAATCTGAGGATATAATTTCTTTTAAAAATTCTATCCCTTTACTACTTTGAGACATCATATTTATTATATTTGTAGCCGTTTTTTCACCTATTCCATCTATCAGTTGCAGTATTCTAAACCAGCTTATAGAATCATTAGGGTTAAATAACACCTTAAGATAAGCAATCATATCTTTTATATGAGAGGTTTCAGTAAATCTTATTCCTCCATATTTCTCAAAAGGAATATTTGTAGCAGCAAGCTCTATCTCAAGGTCATTTGAGTGCCAAGCATTTCTAAATAAAACTGCAATCGCATTTAAAGGAATTCCTTCTTCTCTTATTTCAAGAACTCTTTGAACAATAAATTTAGACTGAATATTGGGACTATCTGTTTCAATATAGATAGGCTTTCCCTCACCTTCCTTTTCGGTAAACAGTCTTTTTGAATATTTTTCAGCCGCATTTTCAATTAAAGCATTTGTAAAATCAAGGATAGGCTGGACACTTCTGTAATTCTGCTCAAGAGTTATTATTTTACATTTAGGGAAAAACTTTGGAAAATCAATCATATTTTTAAAATTTGCTCCCCTAAATGAATATATGCTTTGTGAATCATCGCCAACCACCATTATATTTTTATGTTCAGATGCTATTAAATAAGCTATATTTGCCTGAATTTTATTTGTGTCCTGAAACTCGTCAATCATAATATACTCGTACTGCAGGGAAATTCTTTTCCTTATTTCTTCATTCTCTTTAAGTAATTGTTCAAGATACAAAAGTAAATCATCATAATCCATTAATTGTCTTTCTTTTTTGTATTTTTGATATTCTATTTGAATAAGTTTTATATCATCTGAATAATCAGTAAAATGCGGGTAGTCAGTATTAATAACAGAATCTATTGTAATATTTTTATTAATAGATTTGCTTATAACTTCCGCAATTGTTGATCTTAATGGAAATCTTTGTTTTGTTTTATTATAGCCAAGGTTAGATCTTATAATACCGATTACACTTTCTGCATCACTTTCATCCAATATTGTAAAATTTTCTCCAAAGTCTAAGATTTTTGAGTACTTTCTTAAAATTATATTAGCAAATGAATGAAAAGTACCTCCAGCTACCCTGCCGCATCTGTTATCTAAAAGCAAACTTGCTCTTTTTATCATATTTTCTGCAGCTTTTCTAGTAAAAGTAAGAAGAAGTATATTTTCAGGATCTACCCCTTCTTCAACTAATCTTGCAACTCTATAAATTAAAGTTTTTGTTTTTCCAGTTCCCGCACCAGCAACCACTAGAACAGGACCCTCAAGTTGTTTGACGGCCTCAAGCTGGATAATATTTAGCTCCGATTCATAATTTATCTTATAATTTATATTTTTGGGGACATAGATATTTTTAAGTTTATATTCTTTCATTAAACTTAGGTTTAAAATAATTCAATATATATTATTGTTTTTAAAAAGCTCTTTAATTGATGTTTTTGGCCTTGCTCCATAATGACATATTATTTCTGAAGCAGAAATACTGCCCATTATACCACAGGTTTTTAAATCTTTCCCAGCTAGGTACCCATGAAGAAAGCCAGAAGCGTATAAATCTCCTGCTCCAGTTGTATCTAATGGTTTTTTGATTTTTTTTATTTTAATTTCTATTACTTCATCATTTGCAACTACAACAGAACCCTTCCCTGCCCTTGTTAATGCAAATATTGCATTAATATTTTTGCATTCATTTACAGCTTCTTTAAATGATTTAGCTTTAAATAACGAAATAATTTCATATTCATTTGCAAAAACAATTTCAATATTTTTTTCTAATAAATTTATAAAATCATCTCTATGCCTCTCTACACAAAAGCTATCAGAAAGTGAAAAAACAACTTTACCTTTATAATATTTAGATAGCTCAATAGTATGTTTAATTGCTAATTTAGCAGAGTCCCTATCCCAAAGGTAGCCTTCTAAGTAAGCAACTTTTGACTGTTTTATTAAGTTCTCGTCAATATCCTCAATACTTAAATCACCTGCTACACCTAAAAAAGTGAACATCGTTCTTTGTCCGTCAGGCGTAACAAGAATAATACATCGTGCAGTAGGCTGACATTCTATTTGCTTTTTCATGACGCATTTAACTCCTAAACAACTTAAACCCCTATCAAAAGAATTACCGAGTAAATCATCCTTTACTTTACCAATAAAAGCTACCTTGTTACCCAAAGATGCAAGTCCTGCAATTGTATTAGCAGCAGAACCTCCAGAAATTTCTTCTTTTACTTTTATATTACAATAAAGTCTTTCAGCAATTTCTTCATTTATTAAAGTCATCGAACCCTTAACAAAACCATTATTCCTTAGGAAATCATCATCAACGTCAGCAATAACATCAACAATAGCATTACCTATACCTGTAACATCAATATTTTTATAAATATTGTCTTTATTATTATCATCTTTATTGTTATTTTTGTTCCAAGTCATTAAATTTATTGCACTTCTTGATAATAAAATTATAGAATTTCACAAAACCAAGTTTAAAATTAATACAAACTAATGAAAAACCAACCAATCAATATCATAATTAATAATTAATTAAAATAAAATTATAATTAATATTAATTAAGCATAAATTAATTGGCATAATCTCTGCAAATAAAGATTATCAAAAATTCATTTTAAAAAATACTTTAATTTATATACCTTATAATTACTTTAATAAATACAAATAAAATGGTAACAAAATAAATGTAAATAAATATGTTGACTACAAGAAAAAGTATAATTAATATATAAAATATATGAAGCGTTTCACTTATGTTCTTAATTTTCAGTTTGAATAAAATTTTATTTTGATAATATTTAAAACATATTAAACTTTAAATATGGTAACTATTAAAGATGTAGCAAAATGTGCAGGTGTTTCAGTGGGTACAGTATCAAATGTGCTAAACAATCTAAGTACTGTTACTGAAAAAAACAAAGAAAAAGTTTTGAGCACAATTGACAAACTTGGCTATACGCCTAACAAGATTGCTGCCAGTTTATCAAAAAAGAAAACTATGAATGTGGGGCTCATAGTACCTGATGTTTCTAGCCCTTTTTACTCTGATCTTATAAAGGGAGTTTCTGACACTCTTGACTCATTCAATTATAATGTTTTTCTTTGTTCTTCAAATAATAGCCTTGTGAAAGAAACAAAAATAATCAACGATTTACTTTCTATGTGGATCGAAGGCATTATATTAATTCCTGTTTATGCTAAAAATAGAGATATTGATTTACTAAAAAAAATCAAAACACCTCTCGTATTAGTCAACAGGGAAATTAGTGGATTAAAAAAAGATATTGTAGTTTTCGATAATTTAGAAGGCGCTTTTAAAGCAACAAAATATCTAATACAAAATAATCACAAAAAGATAATAATTTTGAGAGGGCCAAAATATTCAAAATCATCTGAAGACAGGTTTAGAGGATGGCAAATTGCCATGGAAGAAAGCAGTCTGTTTAACGATAATCTTGTTTTTGGGGGTGATTTCTCAGTTGAATCAGGGTATGAGATGATGGAGAGTGCATTAAAAAATCTTAAAAAAATTGATGCAGTTTTTGCTACAAGTGACTTAATTGCACTGGGTGCTTTAAGTGCTATCGAAGACCATAACATGAAAGTGCCTGATGATATTTCCATTATAGGGTTTGGCGATATTTATTTGAGCAAATTTTTAAAACCATCTTTAACAACAATTAGAAGACCTTTTTATAATATTGGCAAAACAGCGGTTTCAATACTTCTTGAAAGAATAACACAAAGAAATAAGAAAGAGAACAATAGCAGTAAAGTAAAGAAGTTTATAGTGAAAGGTAAACTTGAAATAAGAAATTCAGTAAAAACTATTTAGATTTTACATCT
>Ga0255347_1001229_pt1 | contig 42871 bp, 41 predicted proteins | sample wastewater_treat_2_FD_192479 | JGI IMG/M metagenome (GOLD analysis project Ga0255347, IMG submission 192479) | Wastewater microbial communities from Lulu Island WWTP, Vancouver, Canada - plant24 | ecosystem: Engineered > WWTP > Wastewater > Unclassified | place: Canada: Vancouver, British... | reverse complement strand
TTACCAGTTGATCCTCAAAACACTCTTAATGATAATTTATACTATACCTTTTATTGTAATCCCCAACAAGAATATATCCTCACCTCTTATATGGAATCAAAAACCTTTGGTCCCAAAGGTAATGAAAATTCTAAAACCAATAAAGATGGTGGTCCAGATCCCTACCTCTATGAAGTAGGTAGTAATTTATTCATTTCACCTCTCAAACCAGTTGGTTCTTGGTCTTTTGATGAAGGAACTGGTACTATTGCTAATGATAGTAGTGGTAATAACAACAATGGTACTCTATATAATGGTCCAATATGGGAAGATGGTCAAGTTAATAAAGCATTGAGCTTTGATGGAAGTAATGATTATGTAGATTGCGGGAATGATGAGAGTTTGAATATTACTGATAAAATTACGATTGAGGCGTGGGTAAAATTAGCAAATAAAGAATTTATCCATTATACAATTGTAAACAAAAACTTCCCCGCAGGAGGGTTGGAGTGCTTCTCAATACTGGTTTTGGGCAATGCCATCTAGCAATCAAATAGGATTTTATTTGCAGGGAGTTTATGATTTCAGACCTTCTTACACTTGGGACTTAAATTGGCATCACATTGTAGGAACATATGATGGAACTATAATGAAAATTTATGCTGATGGAGAGTTGGTTGACTCGTATACAGTTAGTGGAAGTATAATATCTAAACCTTCTTTTCCAGTTATTCTTGGAACTTCTCAGAATATTTATTATTTCAACGGTCTCATTGATGAAGTCCGTATTTATAATAGAGCTCTATCAGCTGAAGAGATAAAAAGACATTATGAAATGAGTAAATAATAGTATTGAAGTAGTAGTGAAATGATAGCGGCGAAATGATAATGGCGAAAGCCAAAGGCCTTCGCCATTATCATTGATTTTTCTTGCTGAAAGCCAAGGGATTCTTCAGGCTCTGCCTTCAGGATGACATTGAAAATTAACTGTCATTCTGAGTGTTAACGAAGAATCCCACGCACAGCAGTGATAGTCGCTTATTAGTTGGCATGGGATCCTTCGAGCTTCGCTCTCAGGATGACGGGTGTAGCTGTCATTCTGAGTGAAGCCCCGCCTTCGGCGGGCGGGGAAGAATCCCATCCACAGTAATGATTGCTGATTATTGCTGAAAGCCATGGGATCCTTCAGGCTTCGCCTTCAGGATGACACTAAAAAACAGCAGGCAGGCCCTCAGAATGACATTGAAAAACAGGATGACAAAAGGATTTTGACTTTTTATTTTATTTAATTATAATAATTATATGTTTGATATTATTTCTATTGGTTCAGCAACAAGGGATACATTTTTTAAGGATGTACCTTTTGTTATTGTTGATGACAAACGTTTTAAGGTAGGAAAGGGGATTGCTTTGCCTTATGGTGGAAAAGTAAAAGTGCCTAAAATGTTTTTTACTACTGGTGGTGGTGGCACTAATGCTGCTGTTACTTTTGCTAGACAAAATTTTAAAACAGCTTGTGTTTGTCGTGTTGGTAATGATTTAAGCGGAAAAGAATTAATTGCTAATTTAAAAAAAGAAAAAATAAATGTTCAATGGATTCAAATTGATAAAAAAGAACAAACAGCTTACTCGGTTATTTTTTTAACTGAAAGTGGTGAACGAACCATTTTAAGTTATAAAGGCGCTGGTGAAAATATTTCTGAAAAAGAAATTCCTTGGTTAAAAATTAAAACGCGCTGGTTTTATTTAAATTCTTTGGGCGGTAATTTTAATTTATTAAAAAAAATTCTTTTGTTTGCTCATCAAAATAATATTTTTATTGCTAGTAATCCGGGTAGCGGCGAATTAGAAAATTTAAAAAAACATAAAGAATTATTAAAATATTTTGATATTTTTCTTATTAATCAAGAAGAAGCTTCTTATTTGACTGATATTCCTTACCAAAAAGAAAATTTAGTTTTTCAAAATTTAGATAAATTAATTGAAGGTTTAGTGGTAATGACTAAAGGTCCAGAAGGAGTAGCTGTTTCTAATGGAAAAACTTTATGGTATGCAGGTATTTATAAAGAAAAATTAGTAGCTGATCGCACGGGAGCTGGCGATGCTTTTTGTTCGGGTTTTGTTTCTGTTTTTGCAAATAAAAAAATTAAAAAAGATAAAAATCGGAGTTTTTTTGATGAAAAAGATATTGAAATGGCAATAAAATTTGGTAGCGCTAATGGTACAGCGGTAGTAGAAGAAATTGGCGCTAAAACAGGGATTTTAACAAAAAATAAATTTAAAAATAGAAATTGGGGAAAATTATTAATAACAAAATCAAAAATTGAATAAAAAATGTGGCGGCGAAATTCTTTTAGAATTCGCCGTTATCACACCAGTTTAACTCAATAACTTCTGGCTACGTTCGTTCGCCCAGCGTGCTCACTCACTGAATTGTTCGCTCGCTCTTCATTCTTTTTGAATCAAAAAGAATGAAACCATGCCCGCTCGCTTCACAAATTCAGCCAGAAGTTATTGAGTTAAACTGAATCAAGTATCATTGTACTGAAATCCATGGGATCCTTCACTGCGTTCAGGATGACTGCTGTTTTTTAATGTCATCCTGAGAGCGAAGCTCGAAGGATCCCTCGGCTTTTAGCATTGTGCGGCTATCATTGCTATGGATGGGATTCTTCTCTACTCGCCATAGGCGGGGTTTCACTCAGAATGACCCGCTTTTTAGTGTCATCCTGAATGTAGCCTGCCCGCCAAGGCGGGTGAAGGATCCCGCGGTTTTTAGCATTGTGCAACTATCACTGCCGTAGTATCTTTGACAAATTTTTATTTTAAAGTAAAATGAATTTATTATAACAAGGTCGTAAAAGACGTTTTATCAAATTTAGTTATTTTTACCAATAACAATAGTCAATAAAACGAACATTAGTGGAACAAAGAAATAATTTCGGGGGAGGAGAGAGACAAATGTTTCATCCCAACGAAGGAGAAAAGTGGATTTGCGCTGAATGTGGCGCAGAGATTACTGAATTACCATTTGACCCTCGAAGAGACGAAAATGGAGTGATTAGCGGAAATCTTTATTGCCGCGATTGTCATAAAAAAAGACAATCTCAATTTAGAAATAGACAAGGAGGTTATAATAGAAGATACTAAAACTACTCTTTAAAAAAATATCTGCCAACTGGCAGATATTTTTTTAATTTTTAAATGAGTTATAATTATAAAGAATAATAATTCTATTAAAAATTTTAAATCAACAATATGAAAATTTTAATAAAAAACGGGACAATTTTAAATGGTTTGGGCGGAGCTGAACAAAAGGGTGATATTTTAATTGAAAACGAAATAATAAAAAAGATTGAAACAGAAAAACCTCTTAAAGAAAAAGCGGATAAAATAATTGACGCTACTAATTATTTTGTTTGTCCGGGATTCATTGATATAAACAACGAATCCGACCATTATTTAACCTTGTTTAATTATCCCGAGCAAGAAAGCGCGCTTTTTCAAGGAATTACAACAATAATTATTGGTAATAATGGTTGCTCAATGGCGCCAGTTTTTAAGGAAAGTTTAGAAACTTTGCGCAAGTGGAGTTCGCTTAAAATAAACATTAATTGGCAAGCAATGAATGATTTTTTTAGCCAAATGAAAAAAACAAGGCCATTTGTAAACATTGCTAGTTTGGTTGGTCATTCAACAATTAAACGAGGAATTACAGATGATGAATTTAGAGATTTAATTGATGAAGAATTAGAGCAACTAAAGAATTTAATTGATAAAAGCTTAATAGAAGGAGCAGCTGGAATTTCTTGTGGATTAAAATATATTCATAATAGTCAAGTTTCTTTTGCTGAATTGCTTATATTGGCTCAATTAGCCAAAAGGCATAATAAAGTTTTGTTTTTACAATTACGCGATCAGAAGAATGCTCTTATATCATCGGTTGAAGAAATAGAATCATTAACAGAAACATTGGGAATAGAAAATTGCCCCAAAATAGAAATTACTCATTTTTATGCTTATAAAGAAAATATTGATGAATTGTGGCAAGCTGTTTTTTTAATTCAAAAATTAAAAGAACGAGGTTTAGATATTAATTTTGATTTATTACCTTTTACTTTAATTAACAATCCAATGTATTTATATTTTCCAGACTGGTTTCGTTATGGTAGTTTAAAAACTATGATTAATAATTTAAAAAATAAAAATATTGTTAAAAGAATTTTTGATGATTTTAAACAAAATAAATATGATTTTTCTAAAATGATTATTTCTTCCAATCAAAATAATATCCCATTTATTAATGGCAAAAGCATTGCTTATTTGGCCAAAGAAAGGGAAATTACACCCGAAGAAATGTTTATAGAAATTTTTAAAATGACCAACGGTGAAGCCGTTGTTTTATCTGATGATCTTTCTTTGCCAGAAACATTGGGATTAATGGAATCAAATTTAAGTATTATTTCCACGCACAATCCAACTTTAAATTATCATAATTTTGATTTTTTGCCTCATCCAGCTTCTTTTAATACTTTCCCGCGATTTTTAGCTTTTGTTAAAGAAAATAAAATTTCCATTTCTTTTTCCCAAGCAATCAGAAAAATTACTTTTGAACCGGCCTTAAAATTAAAACTCAATAAAAGAGGATTAATTTTAAAAAATTATTTTGCCGATGTAGTAATTTTTAATCCTGACGAAATAACTTCCGATTTTAATTTTTCAAATATTAATCAAAAACCCAAAGGAATAAAATTTGTTATTGTTAATGGAGAAATTATTGTTGATAATGGAAATTTAAATAAAATTCCTAATGGTCGGATATTGGAAATATCTAAAAAATGAATCTTAGTACTAAAAAAATAGGTAATATCTTTACTTGGAATACTCTGGCTTTAGTAGTAATAGGAATTTTATGTCTTTTGAGCGCCTCAATGATTTTAGCTAAAACTGAATTTAATGACCCTTATTATTATGTTAAACAGCAATTAGTAAAAGGTGTTTTAATTGGCGTTATTGGTTTTTTAATGACTTTTTTTATTCCTTATAAAGTTTATAAAAAATTATCACCATTAATTTTTGTTTTAGCGATTATTTTATTAATTTTACTATTTACTCCATTAGGATTAGAAATCAATGGGGCGCGTCGCTGGCTTGATTTAGGATTTATAAGTTTTCAACCAAATGAAATTTTAAAAATTGCTTTTATAATGTATTTAAGTTTTTGGCTTTCTCAAAAGACTCCGAAGGAAAAAAACTCTTTTGGAACAGTAATTGCTTTTATTGTTTTTTTAGGATTGGTAGGATTTTTAATGATTTCACAACCAGCAACGAGCGCTTTTTTTATTTTAGCTGCCACTGCTTTTATTATCTATTTTTTAAGTGGTATAAAAATTCACTATCTTTTTTTAACTATTTTGATTATCGGAATACTTTTAGTTGGGGGTTTTTGGGGTTTAAAAAAATTTTATCCTGATGATTATCGTTTAGTGCGTATATCTAGTTTTTTGAATTCTGAGCAAAATATGGATGTTTTGGGAAAAGATTATCAAGTTAATCAATCAATTGTAGCAATTGGTTCTGGTGGTTTAAGCGGTGTTGGTTTTGGCAATGCCGTTAGTAAATATAATAATTATTTACCCGAACCAATTGGCGATTCAATTTTTGCTATTATTGCTCAAGAATTTGGGCTACTGGGAAGTGTTGGTTTAATTTTGATGTATTTGGGATTATTGATTGAAGGATTTCAAATTAGTAAAAGCTGTTCCGATGAATTTGGAAAATTATTAAGTTTTGGCATTGTGGTTTTGCCGTTTATTCAAATGGTTGTTCATATTGGTGCCTTAACAAAAATTTTTCCTTTAACTGGCCAACCCCTTCCATTTATTAGTTATGGTGGTACTAATTTAGCTATTCTTTTGACATCTTTCGGAATAGTTGTTAATATATCTAAATATAGCTAATTTTATAGTTTTTATTTATTTATTTAATATGTCTAAAAACGAAGAAATTGTTTTAAGAGAATTAAAATTAAAAATTGTTTTAGCGGGCGGAGGAACAGGAGGGCATATTTACCCTTTAATTGCTGTTTATCGAAATTTAAAAAAGATAACTGATCAACGATTAGTTAATTTAGATGCTACTTTCATTGGCGCTGATACTTTTGATGAAAAAGTTTTTACTGATGAAAATATTAAAGTAATTAAAATTTTTAGTGGTAAATGGCGTAATTATTTTTCGCTTCTTAATTTTTTAGATATTTTTAAAATCATTTTTGGCATTTTTCAGAGTTTATGGTATTTGTGGAAAGTGATGCCAGATATGATTTTTAGCAAAGGTGGCTATGGGGCTTTGCCAGTAGTTATTGCTGGATTTCTTTTGGGTATTCCTATTATTGAACATGAATCTGATACAATACCGGGTAAAAGTAATAAAATTGCCGCTAGTTTAGCCAAAAAAATAATTGTTTCTTTTTCTTCAACTAAAAATTATTTTCCGCCCGAAAAAGCTGTGGTTATTGGTAATCCCATCAGAGAATCTATTTTGAATAATAAAATTAATCAAAAAGAGGGCAAAAAATATTTTAATTTTTTACTTGATAAACCCGTTGTTTTATTTTTGGGAGGTTCACAAGGTAGTCAGAGAATAAATGATTTGGTTCTTGATAGTATTGAAGGTTTATTAAAAAATGATATTCAAATTATTCATCAAACGGGTCCTAAAAATTTTAAGCAAGTATTTTTAGAAGCAAAAGTAATTTTAGAATTTTTACCACCGCCTTATCCAAGTTTTTATCAATGTAAAGAATTTTTAAACGAAAAAGATTATCTTAATGCTTTAGTCGCGGCTGATTTAATAGTTGCTCGAGCTGGTAGTGGTACTATTTTTGAAATTGCTGCTTCGCAAAAACCGGCTATTTTAATTCCTTTACCCGAAGCGGCTCACAATCATCAAAAAATGAATGCGATTGAATATGCTCGCTATGGAGGAGCTATTGTTTTAGAAGAAGAAAACGCTACTCCCAACATTTTAATAAAAACTATTTTAGATATTTTACAAAACGAAGATAAAAAAAACGTAATGATAAATAGCGCTAAATTATTTATAAAAAGAAATGCTGCTGAAGAAATTGCGAAAGAAATTCTTTTAACTCTTGATTTAGTCGATTTAGCCGTTGATTATAATAATAATCAAATTAATAAAAATGAGTGAGAAAATAAAAACAATTTCTAAAGAAATAAAAAATCCTCGAGTGCGCATCGCTCCTTCGCCAACCGGTTATTTTCATATTGGAACAGCGCGTACAGCTTTGTTTAATTATTTGGTTGCTAGAAAATATAATGGTAAATTTATTTTAAGAATAGAAGATACTGATAAAGAGCGTTCCAAAAAGGAATACGAAGAAGATATTTTAGAAAATTTAAAATGGTTAAAACTTTTTTGGGATGAGGGGATAGAGGTTGATGGTCCTTATGGTCCATATAGACAAAGTGAGCGTTTAGATATTTACGAAAAATATTTAAAAGAATTAATTAATAAAGGATTGGCCTATTATTGTTTTTGTACAGTAGAAGAATTGGAATATAAAAGACAGGAAATGATGAGTAGGGGAGAAGCGCCTCGTTATGATGGTCATTGTCGTAATTTATCACAAGAAGAAATAGAAGAAAAATTAAAAAATAAAACGCCCTATGTTATTCGTCTTAAAATGCCCGAAAAAGAAATAATTATATCCGATTTAATTAGAGGAAAAGTAAAATTTAATACTAAATTAATAGGGGATTTTATTATTGCCAAGGGATTACGTAATCCATTATATAATTTTAGCGTTGTTGTTGATGATTATGAAATGCATATTAATTATGTAATTCGTGGTGAAGAACATTTACCTAATACGCCTAGACAAATTGCTATTTATGAAGCTTTTGGCTGGGAGCCGCCAATTTTTGCTCATTTGCCTTTGATTTTAAATCCTGATAGAAGTAAAATGTCTAAACGTTTTGGTGATGTGGCGATGAAAGATTTTAGAAAGAAGGGTTATCTCCCAGAAGCAATTATAAATTTTTTGGTTTTTTTAGGTTGGCATCTTCCCGAAAAAAATGGTGAAACAATTAATGAAATTCTTACTCTTGATGAAATTATTGAACAATTTGATTTTTTCCGAATTCAAAAAGCCGGAGCAATATTTAATATTGATAAGTTAGATTGGATAAATGCTGAATACATAGAGCGATTACCAATAGACGAATTAACATCGTATGCCGTACCATTTTTAACAGAAAAATTTGGTGAAAACATTTTAACTGATATTGAATTTATTAAAAAAATTATTGAAACTCATCGTCAAAGAATAAAAACACTAGCGGAATTGCCAGAAATAGCTTCTTATTTCTTTATCTTACCCGATTATGATGTCAGTTTATTATATTGGCAAAATATGACCAAAGATGAATTAATTTCTAATCTTGACTTTATTTATAAATTATTTCTTAATTTAGATAATAAACTTTTTACTAAACAGCAATTGGAAGCCATTATTATGCCCGAGGTTGAGAAAAGGGGGAGGGGAAATGTTTTGTGGCCATTAAGAGTAGCTTTAAGTGGTTCTAAAAATTCTGCTGGTCCTTTTGAAATTATGGAAGTTTTAGGAAAATCCGAAACATTAAAACGAATTGCCAATGCTTTAAATAAATTAAATAATTAATAATTAACGAATAAAATGATGAAAATTTTTTTAAAAAAATTTATTCCTATAATTATTTTGATTAGTTTGTTTTTTGTTAATCAATCAATGGCGGCTAATTCTTCTGATCTTCAAAAACAAATTGATGCTCAAAAGCAAAAGCTTAATGAATTAGTACAACAACAGCAATTTTATAATTCTCAGTTAGAACAAACCAAAAGTACTAAAAAAACTTTAAATAGTGAATTAAATCAAATTCAGCAAAATCTTGATAATATTAATTTTAAAATCAAAATTAATGAGGTTCAAATTGAAAAATTAAATTTAGAATTAGAACAATTGCAAATAGATATTTCTAATACTTCTGAAGAAATTGAAATTAAACGCCAAGTTTTAGCCAAAAATTTGCAGGAGCTTTATGAAAGAAATAAAGATTTGTCTCCATTAATTATTATTTTAAAAAATCAAAAAATTTCTGATGTTATTTCCGAAATTAATAATGTTCAACAAATTAGTGAAAGTCTAAAAATATCTTTAGATGAATTAAGTAATTTAAAAAATGTTTTAAGTGATAGAAAAACTGAAACGGAATTAAAAAAGCAAGAATTACAAGAAATAAAAATTCAATTAAGTAATCAAAAATCTATTGCTTTAAACCTTCAAAATGAAAAATCAACGCTTTTAAGTAAAACAAAAAATCAAGAAAAAAATTATCAAACTCTCTTGAGCAATTTAGAAAAACAAAGGGTTCAAATTGAATCAGAAATTTATCGTCTAGAAGAAGCATTAAAAGCTCAAATTAATCCTTCGCAATTACCGGGAGCCCAACCGGGTGTATTATTGTGGCCTATTAGAAATGCTTATGTTACACAAGGATATGGCGAAACGAGCGATGCTCAAAAATTTTATAGTTCTGGAAATTATAAAAGTCCCAGCCATAATGGTATTGATATTAGAGCTAGTGTTGGTACGCCAATTTATGCTGCTGAAGATGGAAAAGTAGTAGCGGCTGGCAATCAAGATAATTATTGTTATAAAGGATCTTATGGCCGATTTATTGTGATAGAGCATAATAATAATTTAACTACTTTATATGGTCATCTTTCGTTGATATCGGTTAATGTTGGTGAAACGGTAAAAAGAGGACAAATAATAGGCTATTCGGGAAATTCTGGTTTTACCACGGGGCCTCATCTCCACTTTACTGTTTATTATTCGCCAACATTTAGAATGAGTAAAAGTAATTATTGTGGACCTATGCCAATCGGAGCATCAGTTAATCCGATGTTGTATTTATAAGCTATTATTTTGAGCATCAATTATTTTATTCGGCGAAAGCAGTCCCGCCTACGGTGGGTAGAGAAGAATCCCTTGCACAGCAAATCCCCGCGGTCATTCTGAACGTTAGCCCTGCCTGCCGGTAGGGCAGGGGCTAAAGCCCGCCCGCCGTAGGAGGGCCTGCCTGCCGAGAGGCAGGAATCCCATCCACAGTAATGATTGCTAATTATTGCTGAAAACCGAGGGATCCTTCACCCGCCTTGGCGGGCAGGCTCCGTTCAGGATAACACTAAAAAACAGCAATCATTCTGAGTGAAGTCCCCGTAGTAATTAAAAATTAATTATTGCAAAGAAAAATAAAACGATTGATAATATAAAAAGAAACAGGCAAGAGTTTTTAAAATTGTGCGACATATAAAAATTTAAAATTACTTACAATGATTAAATTTTTAAAAGTTATTATTTTTTCTTTATTATTAACTATTTTTAGTGGTTTTTTAAATAATCATAAATTATTAGCCGATAATTTAAATTTTAATAATAACACTAATACTTTAGAATCATTTCAATTAACATTACCAAAATTTATGCAAAATTTCATTAATAACATAAACCAAATTTCTGTTGAAAAAATTACGCCAGAAGTTCAAAATAGTAATGTTGGAAAACTAATGACCAATCCAATGAATTCCCAAGCTAAAAAAAATTTTTTTAATGAAGCCAGAGATTGGTTAAATCAAACATCTCAAAAAATCAATAATTTTTTTAGAGTAGACATAGGAAGTGTTTTTTCCAAAATAATGAATTTATTTATCTATGGATTTAACAAAACAGTGGAAGGGGTAGAAAATTTATTTACTGATTAATATTTTATTTAATTAAAATAATAATTTAAAAAGCAATAATAGGATCAAAAAGCATATTAGAAATTAGAAGGCGCTAGAATATTGTTTTTACTATATATTATGTCGCAAAATCTACCTTGTGCGACGTGATGTGGATAAAAAAACATCTAAAAATAGGTCTACTCCTCTGTTTTCTAGTGTCATACCGAGGGCCAAGTCCCTGCCTACCGGCAGGCAGGCGAAGGATCCCTCGGCTTTCAGCAATAATCAGCAACCATTGCTGTGCATGGGATTCCTGCCTTCGGCAGGCAGGGCCTGGCGCTCAGAATAACAACTATTTTCTAATGTCATCCTGAAGGTGAAACCTGAAGGATCCCTCGGATTTCAGTATTGTGCGGCTATCACTGCATTGCATGGGATTCCTGCCTCTCGGCAGGCAGGTTTCAACCCCTGCCCGCCGTAGGCGGGGCTTCGTTCAGAATGACCATGAAAACTCATTGCAGTGGATGGGATTCTTCGCTAACGCTCAGAATGACAATCAAAAACAATATGCTACTTTAATGTTGTTATTCTAATGGTAATGGATTTTTTGATTTTGATTTTGTATAATATTTTTATGCGTACATCATATAGTAATCTTGAAGTATACGAAATTTGTCCCAAGCGTTACGAATTTCAAATTATTGATAAAATAAAAACCCCTAAAACAAAAGAGCAGTTTTTTGGTACTACTATTCATAAATGTTTGAAATTTCTTTTCAAAAAAGCCCCTCTTTACCCTACTCTTGATGAATTATTAGATTTTTTTTCCGTAGAATGGAAAGAAGCTAATAAACTAAAATGGCGCAATGAAAAAGAAAAAGAAATTTATTTTAATGAAGGAAAAAGAATTTTAGAAAATTTTTACAAAAAGAATATCCCCTCTTTTTCTATTCCCTTAGATTTAGAAAGTCATTTTGAGGTGGAAATTAAAGATGAGGAAAATAATACCATTCATATTTTATCCGGCTATATTGATCGGATTGATAAAATTAATGAGAGAAAATTTGAAATTATTGATTATAAGACAGGTTCTAAAATGCCGGGTCAGAATAGTTTAAAAGGCAATCTTCAATTATCTATTTATACTTTGGGTTTTTTTAAAAAATGGCCTAATATTGCTCAATTAAATGATATTATTTTAACTCTTTATTATTTAAAACATGGTGAAAAATTATCTGATAAAAAAACCGAAGAAGATATTCTTTTAACCAAACAAAGAATTTTAAAAAATATTTGGGAAATTGAAAAAAATTATTTTCCTCCCATTCCATCTAAATTATGCGGCAGTTGTTCTTATAAAAAAATTTGTCCTATGTGGTCGCATCTTTATCAGAAAGAAGAGCAAATTCCTGAAGAAAAAGAAATTAATAATCTTATAAAAGAATATTTTTCTTTAAAACAACAAACTGATCAAAATAAAGAAAGGCTTAATTTAATTAAAAAACAAATTAATGCTTATGCAGCTGAAAAAGGATTGGAAAGAGTTTTTGGCGATGAAGGATATTTTTCTTATCAAAATCAAACCATTAAAGATTACGATGTTGAAAGGTTAAAAGAATTACTTATAAAAACAAATCTCTGGCAAGAAGTTTCATCGCTGGATAAGAAAAAATTAGAAAAATTATTAAAAAAAATGCCATTGGAATTAGTAAAAAATATTGAATCATTGCAACAAATTAAAAATAAAAAAATATTTAAGGCGGTAAAAAAAGATTTAGAGATTATTAAAAAAGAAATACCCGAAGAATAATTTTATTATTTATTTTCGGTGCTTATCATTCTGAGCATTTTTCAATTATAATTGGTGTTTTTTGAACTAATTTTTCAGCTGTTAGATAGCCTAAAGCAAAACTAATTGTAACAATTAAAAAGACAAAAACCCCAATAATGATTTCTTTTTTATTTTGTTGAAAGACTTCTTTGATTTGCATTTTTTAAAAAATTTTTTAAAATATTTTATAATAATTAATAATTAATATCGTCGTTTTTATTAGATTAATTTTTTATGGCTCATACTCAATCTGGAGGATCTACTAAATTAGGAAGAGATTCTAATGCTAAACGCTTAGGGGTTAAAATTTTTGCTGGTCAAAAAGCTAAAAAAGGTTCTATAATTGTTCGACAACGTGGTGAAAAAATAAAACCCGGAAAAAACGTTGGCGAAGGAAAAGATTATACTCTTTTTGCTCTCAAAGAAGGAGTAGTTAAGTTTGGTAAAAAGCAAAAGACAAGTTTCAATGGATCAAAAAAAATAGTTAAAACTGTTTATATTGATTAATCAAATTAATTTTCTGGCAAAATTATTATTTTTAATTCAGCTTCTATCTCGGAGTTGAATTTTATTTTTATTTTATACTCCCCTATTTTTTTAATATGCTCATTTAAAATAATTTGTTTTTCATCTAATTTTATTTTTTCTTGGTCGTTTAATTTTTTTATTATATCTTCTTTGTTAATAGAGCCAAAGGTTTTGCCGTTTTTGTCAGTTTTTAATTTAAATTCTAACTTAATAGATTTTATTTTTTGGGTTAATTCTTTTAACTGTTGTTCTTCTTTTTGTTTTTTCAATTCTTCTTGCTTTTTGATATTTTGAATTTCTTTAATTTTGACAGGGGTAGCAACTGCGGCTAATTTTTTAGGAATTAAAAAGTTAACAGCATAGCCTTCCGAAACTTCTTTTATCTCATATTTTTTGCCTAATTTGGGGATATTTTCCAAAAGAATAATTTTCATTATTTGTTAAGTATTATTTTAGTATTATTGATGTTTAATTCATTTTTTATAATTTCTTTGGCTTTGTCTAATTGAGGATCTTTGTCATTATTCCAATCATCTTCGGTTAAAACAATTTTAATATCTGGTTCTAATCCTTTGTCGTTTATAGCCATACCATTGGGGGTGAACCATTCAGCAATAGTAATTTTTAGCATAGAATTATCTTTTAGTGGCAAAAGGCTTTGAACTGAACCTTTTCCAAAAGATTTTTCACCAATAATTTTAATGTTGCGATTATCACGCAAAGCACCTGCTAAAATTTCAGCTGCCGAAGCCGTTCCTTCATTGGTTAAAATTACCAAGGGAATTTCTTTTAATGAAGGCCTTTTTTCTGAAGAATAATAAAGTTTTTCTCGGTTATCATTCCCCTTTTCTCTTAAAACTATTTCTCCTTTATCAAGAAAATAACTTGCAATATCAACAGAAATTTCTAAATAGCCGCCGGGATTATTACGTAGATCTAAAATTATTCCCGGTGATTTTTTATTATTTATTTGACTTGCCGCTTTATAAAATTCATTTGCAGAATTTTCATTGAAATTTAATAATTGAAGATAAGCAATGTTGTTATCTAAAAATGAAAGTTCTAGGGCTGGTACATTAATTATATCTCGTTCAATAACAAAATCTTTCGGCTCAGCAAAAGAATCTCTCATTATAGTTAAAGTAACGGTTGTTCCCTTTTCGCCTCTAATTTTTTTAACTGCTTCATCAAGTATCAATCCATCGGTTAATTCATTATCAATAGCTAAAATTTTATCGCCGGCCCTCAAACCAGCCTTAAAAGCCGGAGTATCTTTTATTGGAGCAATAACGGTTAAAACCTTATTTTTCATTCCTATTTCAATGCCAATACCACTAAAACTTCCTTTTACATCTTCGTTAAATTTTTGCGCGTCTTCTGGTGTAAGAAAAACTGAATAAGGATCATTTAATGAATTAACCAAACCACTAATAGCGCCATAAATCATTTGTTGATTATCTAAATTAGAAGATTTAACATAATAATCTTCTAAATAATTCCAAACATCCCAAAAAAGAGAAAAATCAATATTTTTTGGTGAATTAGCTGATCGAAATTGAATAACGCCGCCATTATTTAGATTGTCATTAAAATTTAAATAATAATAAATTTTTCCGAATCTAAATCCCGTTATAAATATTGCGCAAAAAATAAACAAAGACAAAAGAATAATTCCTACAACAATAAATATTTTCTTCCAATTAATTTTTGTTTCTTTTGTTTTTTTAACTAAATTATTTTTAATTTTTTTAGCCGAATCGGCAATTTTTACAGTATTTTTTTTATTATTTTGAAAATTTTCATTCATAATTTTATTTATTTAATTTTTATTATTATAGCAATTATAACAAATTTTAAAAGTTTTACCAATAGGTTAAAAATTATTATCTATCCCCTCCCTATTTAAGGGAAAATTTTTAAGAGGTATATATATGGCATGAGGTTTTTTTAATTCGCTTTCCATCAAAATTACTTCTTTTACTTTAAAATGAGCAGGAAAAGCAATGGGGTCTAATGAAAATTTTTCTGGCAAAAAACGACAAAGAGTGATATGAATTTTTAAACCTCGATTTTCTTTCTGGAAATTAATTTTTGAATATTCTAATTCTTTTTCTAAATCATCTTTTATTTGTTTTATTGTTTCATTAAATTCTCCATTAAGCCAAATCATTCGAGGATAATTTTTATTTGGAGCAACTGTAATGTCTTTAAAATACAAATCAAATGGTGAGTAACAAGAAAAAACATTTTCAGCTATTTTTATAATTAAAGAAATATCGTCCATTAAAACATTGCCTAAAAAGAGCAATGTTAAATGCAAATTTTCTACTGGTGTTAAATTTGCGCTTTTAGGTAAAGTATTTTTTTGAATTAATTTTAAGGCTTTTTCTTTTATTTCCAAAGGAAGATCAATAGCAAAAAATAATCGTTTAGAATTCATATTTTCATTTTATTCTAAATTTTATATTTGTCTATTTTCAATTATAATAAATGTGTATTATAAATTTATTTAATATTATGTTTTTAGTAAACGTTGTTCCTATTAGCTATCTTCCTTATTCTCAAAATAAAACTTTATTATATTTTTCTTCTCAGAAATATAATTCTTTTAGTTTAGCTATGGTTTCTTTGGGTAAAAGAAAAATCGAAGCTTTAATTATTTCTTGTCGGCCGATAACTTCCAAAATTTCTATAAAAAAATCTTCTTATCAAATTAAACCTATTGGAAAAATTATTAATCCCAATCCAATAATTAATCAAAAACAATGGGAATTATTTAAATGGATTTCATTTTATTATTTTATTCCTATTTCTTCATTATTAAAATATATTTTACCGTCATCAAAAATCCTTCAATTAATTAATATTAAAAATGTTTCTACTCAGAATTTTAATAATAAAAAAAACAAACCTTTGGTTTTATTTGGTGATGACTTTAAAATAATTAAAGAGCAAATAAAAAAAATTCTTAAAAACAATCAGCAAATTCTTTTTATATTTCCCAATCAAATTAAACTGGAATTTTATTTTAATAATTTAATAGAATGGCAAAAAGAAATTTTTATCTTAAAAAATAAAAATAATAAAAAAACAATTAAAAATTTTGAATCTATTAATAACAACGAAATAAAAATTATTTTTGGTAAGCGGTCGTCATTGTTTATTCCTTTTTCGTCTTTGGGATTGATTATTTTGGTTGATGAATCTAACATTGGTCACAAAACAATAGAAACAAAAATTCATTATGATGCTAAAAAAGTTTCTTTTGCTCTTCAAAAAATATGGCAATCTCAATTGATAATAACAACTCCAACTCCTTCAATTGAAACATTTTTGAATTTAGAAAACAAAAAATATCAGAGTTTAAACAAATTTAATGATTTATTAATCAATAATAGCAAATTTATTATTGAAAGTAATTCCTTAAAACAAGAAAATTTTTTAAACACTAAGATATTAGAATCAATAAAAAAAACTATTGATAATAAAAAAACCGTTATTATATTTAACAATCGTCGAGGGCATTCACCAGCTTTAATTTGTAATAATTGCGGCTATATTTTTCGTTGTCCTTATTGTGATGCTGCTTTGGTTTATCATAAAAACAATGAAAAATTTTTAATTTGTCATCATTGTGGTTATAAAATTATTGCGCCTGATATATGTCCCAATTGCCAAAGTCATCTCATCAAATTTATTGGTTTGGGTAATCAAAGAATGACTGAATATTTAAAAAATTATTTTTCTAACATAAATATAGATATTTTTGATTCTGATTATTTAAAAAATATAAAGCAAGAAAAAGAAATGTTTCAAAAATTTCTTAATAGAGAATTTGATGTTTTGATTGTTACGGAATTATTTTTAAAATACTTAGATTTAATAGAAAAAATTAATATTACTATTATTCCTTCTATTGAACAATTATTGGTTAGTCCTGATTTTGCCACAGAAGAAAAAATAAGAGAAATTTTAACTTTATTTTCTAACAAGAGTCAAAATATTTTTGTTCAAACCATTAATCCAGAAAAAAAATGGCTCAACGAACTTTTTAAAAAAGATTTTTATTTTAAACAAATTAAAATTCGTCAAAAGACACTTTATCCTCCCTTTGGTCAAATGATAAAGATTAAAATAAAATCAAAAAAATTAGACCAATTAAATAAATTAGCTGATTACGTTCATCAAATATTAGATAAAAATATTTCCATTTTATTCAAAAAAGACGAATACGTTCTTTCTTCTCCTATTTTTCCTACTGTTTCTAAGGTTAAAAATTTTTATTTTAAAGAAATTTATTGGCGATTAAAAATCGATGATGATCAAGAAAAAGATATTATTTTAAAACGTAATGCCATTTTAAAATTATTACCCGATGAAGTTGAAATAAAAATAGATCCCACCAATCTTTTCTAAATCAATTTTATAGATTATACTTAAAAGGTTAAATTTATTGTTTTATAATAAAAAATAAAAAATCAAAAAATGAAAATATTAACAGTTGAAAATGAAAAAGAAGAAAAATTATTACGTCAAAAAACTAAAGAAATTGAAATTCCTTTGGACTTAAAAATAAAAAAAATAATTCCTGAAATGAAAGAAATAATGAAAAAAAATGATGGCGTAGGATTATCGGCCAATCAAATTGGTTTACCTTGGCGTTTTTTTGTTGCCGAATATCAAAACAAATCTTATGTTTTAATTAATCCTAAAATTTTAAAACATTCTAAAAAAATAATTTTAGCCGAAGAAGGTTGTTTGAGTGTTCCTAATTTCGTAGGTCTTGTTTCTCGTTACGAATCAATTATTATAGAGGCCTTTAATTCTAATAATAAAAAAATAAAAATTAAAGCTAAAAATATGTTAGCGAGAATTTTTCAACACGAAATAGATCATTTAGATGGAATAATTTTTACTGATAAAGCTAAAAAAATTTATCAAATAAATAATAAAAATGAAAAATGATAATAAAAATAATTATAAAATAATTTTTTGGGGTACTTCTTATTTTGGAGCTAAAATATTAGAATCTTTGGTTTTTGCCGGATTTTCCCCTATTTTAGTTGTTACTACTCCCGAAAGTAAAAAAGGCCGAGGTCTTCAAAAAAGCCCTTCAGAAGTCAAAAAAATGGCTAAAAAATGGGGTTTAGAAGTAATTGAACCAATAAAATTAAAAGAAAACGAGGAATTTTTAAGTTATATAAAACAATTAAATCCCGATGTTTTTATTATAGCTAGTTATGGTAAAATCATTCCGGCTGAATATTTGATTATTCCTTCAAAGGGTGCAATTAATGTTCATCCTTCACTTTTGCCAAAATGGCGTGGTCCCTCGCCTATTCAAACCGCTATTTTAAATGGTGATAAAAAAACGGGGGTGACAATTATGTTGGTAGATGAAAAAATGGATCACGGAGCAATTTTAAATAAAGCAGAGTTAGAAATTAAAAATTCAAATTTTAAAAAATTAGAAGAAAATCTAATTGAAATAGCTTCTCAATTATTAATTGAAACTTTGCCTCAATGGTTGAGGGGAAAAATTAAACCAATTCCTCAAAATCACAAAAAAGCCACTTATTCTAAAATAATAAAAAAGGAAGATGGTTTAATTGATTTTAAAAAATCAGCTGAAGTTATTGAGAGAAAAATTCGAGCCTTTGAAGTTTGGCCCAATGTTTATTTTCAAAGAAAAGAAAAGATTTATAAAATTTTAGAAGCGGATGTATTTAAAAATAAAAAAATATTAGCAGAAAAAAAAGTAGGAGAATTTTTTTGTTTTGATAAAAAATTAATTGTTAAATGTGGCAAAGAAGGTCTGATAATAAAGAAAATCCAACCCGAAAACAAAAAGCCAATGGATGGTTATTCTTTTTGGTGCGGATATCAAAATAAATTATAAAAATAAAAAAAGTGAAATACTCGACTTCGCCTCGTTACTTCCAATGTTTCCAATCCTTATTACTTTTGTTATAAAGTTTTTGGAAACATGACTAATTATATTATATTTTATTATTAATTTTTACTAATAGAAAGTTAATTGATAAAATTTCTTGTTTTTTTGTTTAAAATATATAAAATTTGTATATGACTAAAAAAATAAAAAATAATTCATTTAAAAAAAGAGAAGAATTGATTAATTTTTCTCTTAAGCAATTAAATAAACCTTATAAATACGCTGTTAAAAAGAAAGAAATAGGTAAATTTTTTGATTGTTCTAGCTTTACTCAATATGTTTATAAACACATTAATATTGATATTCCTCGTTCCACTATTCTTCAAGCAGAAGTTGGTAAAAAAATTAAACCTCGAAATAATAAACCGCCGTTTTTTAAGGCAGAAGATTTAAAAACAGGAGATTTATTATTTTTTAAAAGCACCAAAGGACATTATAACAAAAAATTTCCCGAGGGAATTGGACATGTATTAATGTATTTAGGAAATAATAAATTTATTCATGCCGGTGGCTCAGGTTCGATTAAAAATCAAAAAGTAAAATTAGAAAAATTTGATAAAATTGTTAATCGTAAAGATTTTCGAGTTGCCAAAAGAATAATAAAAGAATAATTAAATTCTATTTTAAAAACATTGGCACGCTCCAAACTAATAAAGAAATAATAAAAATTATTATAATTATTACGTTAATTATTTTTTTCTTTTTCATATTATATTTCATCTTTTAATCTTTTAATTAATTGATGATTTCGTAATTTTTCCAAAGCTTTTGCTTCTATTTGACGAATTCGTTCTCTGGTAACGTTAAATTCCTTTCCTACTTCTTCTAAGGTGTGATTTACACCATCTTTTAGTCCAAAACGCATTGATAAAATTTTTTGTTCCCTTTCGCTTAAATCAACTAAAATTTCTTTTAATTGTTCTCTAATTAATTCTTGAGTAGCGGCTTGACTAGGTGATAAAGTTTTTTCATCCGAAATAAATTCTCCTAATAATGATTCTCCATCCGAATCGCCAATGGGAGTTTCAAGCGATATAGTATCTTGAGCAATTTTTATTAAATGATGAACTTTTTCTACATCAATTCCCATTTCTGAAGCAATTTCTTCTGGTAATGGTTCTCGTCCGAATTCTTGAGCTAAACGACGTCTTACTTGAGAATATTTTGATAATGTTTCAATCATATGGACAGGAATGCGAATTACTCTTGTTTGGTCAGCCAAAGCTCGAGAAATTGCTTGTTTAATCCACCAAACAGCATAAGTAGAAAATTTAAACCCCTTACGATAATCAAATTTTTCTACTGCTCTTGCTAAACCAATATTACCTTCTTGGATTAAATCTAATAAAGTTAAATTTCGGCTACGATTTATATATTTTTTAGCAATTGCCACCACCAATCGCAAATTGCTTTGAATTAATTGTTTTTTTGCCTCTTTATCTCCTTCCATTACTCTTTTAGCTAATTCTCTTTCTTGAGCCGGTGTTAAAAGTGATACTTTACCAATTTCTCTTAAATAATTTTGAACAGCATCGTTCATTTCGTAGGCAAAAGCTTCATCTTCATCTTTCAAAGCTTTTTTTAAATCATGAACAGTTATTTTTTCTTCTGGTAATTCAATTAAATCTTTACTTTCTATAATTTCAATATTAGATTTTTCGCATAAATCATATATTTCTTCTAATAAAGAAATATCAGTTTCTATTTGAGGAAAATTAGATAAAATTTCCGCCTCAGTGATAAAGCCACGTTCTTTGCCTTTTTTCATTAAATAATTTATTTTTTCTTCTTTAATAGATGGAGGAGAAATTTTTTTTGAAAATTTTTTTATTTTTTTTGTTTTGTCTTTTTTGTTTTTTTTATTTTCAATTGTTTTTTTATTATTTTTATTTATTTTTTTTATTTTATTTTCTTTTTTATTCAAATGTTGCATTTTTTTCTGTATTTTTTTTGTTTTTTTGTTTTTTGTTTTCATATTTTTTGTTTAAAAATTTTTTAAAAAACACCTTTTAATAATTTTTGTAAATCGTCTAGATAATTATTAATTTTTTCAATATCGTTTTTATCTTCGGCTTCCTTTAAAAGAGAAGTTTTTTCAATTATTAATTGTTTTAAATTTTCTTTTTTTAATTCTTCAAATATTTTATCAATTTCTAAATTCCAATCAAATTCTTCATCAATATCATCATTACTAAATTCATAATCGGCTAAAAGTTTTAAATAACCAATTTCTTCCCACTTATCATTTTTTATTTCTAAATTATCAGAATTTAAAAAAACATCAGCTATTTTTTTATAATTATCAGTTAAAAAATTTTCTATTTCTATTAATTTATTTTTTTCTAATTGATTTTTTATTGCTAAAGCCAAAATCTTTTCACTTAATAATTCTTTTCTTGATTTTGATTCGTGAAATTGATTGGAATTTTTTTCTAAATTATTTTTGTTGAGTCCATTTTTGTTTAAATCTTTTTGAATTTTTTCTAAATCTTCTTGAAGAAACTCTTCTCTAATTTGAAAGGTTTCAGCGATTTTTTTTAACCATTCACCTCTTTCAATTGGATTTTCTATCCAAGCAATTTTTGATAATAAAAATTCCAATGCCTCCCTTTTTTCGTTTAAATTGTTTAAGTTATATTGCGTTAGAGCTTTATTGTAATAATAATCATTAGCTTCTCTCGCCTTTTCTATAATTTCTGAAGCTTTTTCTTTGTGAAATAAAATATAATCAGCAATATCTTTTTCTTCCGGTAATTCAACAACTGAGACTTGAAAATCTTGTCTGTGAGCTAAATCAATAGCTCTTTCTGCTGCTAATCTACCGGCTTCATCCATATCATAACCTATAATCAAATTTTTAGTTAGTCGTTTTAAGATTTTTAATTGATCTTCAGTTAAAGCCGTACCCGATGTGGCCACAACATATTTAATACCGCTTTGCCAACTCATCAAAAAATCCATTTGTCCTTCTACTAATAAAACTTTATTAGCTTCACGAATATTTTTTTTCGTTTTAGAAAATCCGTAGAGAATTTGTCCTTTTGAAAAAATAGGGCTTTCTGGTGAATTTAAATATTTAGCTTCATTTTTTTCTTCGCCAAAAATTCTTCCTGTAAAAGCAACAATTTTATCTTGATGATTAAAAATAGGAAAAATAATTCTATTACGAAAACGATCAAAATAGGAATTAGAATAATTTTCTGATTTAATAATTAAACCAGTTTTTAAAACATCTTCCATTTTAAATTTATTTTTTAATAAAAATTGAAGCAATGAATCACGATTAGCCGGAGCAAAACCCAATTGCCATTCTTTTCTGGTTTCATCGTTTAATCCCCTTTTTTGCAAATAATTTATTACTTCCGGATGATTTTTTAATTGCCATTCAAAAAATTCAGCCGCTTTTTCGTTTATTTTGTAAAATTGATTAATTTGATTTTTAAAAAGCGGGTCTTCTTTTTTTAATTCTACCCCGGCTTTTTTAGCTAAAATTCTTAAGGCCTCACTAAAGTCAACATTTTCATATAACATTACAAATTTAAAAATATCTCCCCCTTGATTACAACCAAAACAATGCCAAATTTGTCTTTCTGGTGACACCATAAAAGAAGGCGTTTTTTCTTTATGAAAAGGACAATTGGCTTTAAAATTTACTCCTGCTTTGGTTAATTTAATATAATCTCCAATAATATCAACTATATCTAATTTTTCTTTTATTTCATCAACTATTCCCATGTAAATAAAATATTAATAATATTTTAATATTAAATCTTTTTTATATTTTTTCAAATTAAATAGTCCGACAGGCGGACTATTTAATATTATAAATAATTTTTTGAAATTAAAATTAAGAGTGGTTTAATTTTTCTTTTAATTTTCTAAGAATTTCTTCTTCGCTATCTTCACTTTCTTTTTTGTCATCTTTTTTAGGTTCTTCGGTCAAATAGACCATTGTTTGAGAGGGTGAATTTTGAGAAGGGGGTGTCGTTTGAAAAGATAAGGGATTAATTACACCATTATTTATTTTATTAAGATTATTTGATTTTACTAATAATTTTTTACCGGCATACATCCATAACAACCACAAGATTAATAAAATATTAAACAATAAAGAAATCCAATACCAAGATAAATCAAAGTTTTTAATTTTATCAAATAAAGCTGCTAAGCTATAAAAACTGCTTAAATTTTTTGGTTCAGTAATATTCAAAGGATTGTACCACGCAATAAAAGCTGGTGAAAGAGGAGTTTTAGTAGTTGAAATTCCTCCGGTTACTTTTTGTTCTGGTTTTAATCCAACAATTCCAAAATAACCAAATTGAGCAGTAAAAATAGATAAAGAATTTAAATTAGGGTTTTTATAAGTAGTAATCAAACTCCAATCATATGGAATAAAGGGATTGTGAACAATTGTAAAATAATTTTCATCAAATCCAATAGTATCATTATTTAAATAATTTATAGTTAAGGTGGCAAGATTTTCTAAATCTATTTCATTACAGTTTTCATCTTCAGTGGCAATGTGAATTATTTTTTGACCAACAAATTGATAATTACCTACTTTAGTATTTGCATCTATTAATCTATTTAATTGATGAACGGAAATATTAATTCTAATATCATCTGGATAAGAATTGGCTAAAATAGCTAAATTAACATTAAATCCATCGTTAGTGCTTAAATAACAATTACCGCCATTTTTACCATTAATCCAACAAGTTTTTTCTTTCAAAGCAGAATCAAAATGAGTAAAAGTGCAAGTAGAAGTACCAAAAACCGTTGGTGTTGGTGTCGGATAAACCGTTGGTGTTGGTGTTGGATAAACCGTTGACGTTGGTGTCGGAGTTTCTCCTATTACAACATTCCAATATCCCCCTGTTGATGGCGGAGTCTCTGTTGTAACATTATTAACTGTTAGTTTTTTATTACCATAAGCTATTTTAACCCAATTATTACCACTAGTATTACCACTAGTATTACCGCCATTATTACCATTAGTAAAATTCTTATAAATTTCTCCACTAGTAGAATACTTAATATAAACGTCTACATAAATATTTTTAGTACCAGCAGTAGAAAAACTGGTTGTTAATTTATTATTGGTGGTTATTTTATTTACATCTCCTGACCAACGCCATTCACAAATAGCAGTTGATGAATTACATTCAGGAATAGAGTCAGTTTTAATAGTTACTGTTTCATTAATATTAGCTGGATCAGGAGAAACATAAACTACTATTTGACGAGGAGTTAAAGTTGGTGTTGGTGGCGGAGTATCTTTTATAACTGTTAGTTTTTTATTACCATAAGCTATTTTAACCCAATTATTACCACTAGTATTACCACTAGTATTACCGCCATTATTACCATTAGTAAAATTCTTATAAATTTCTCCACTAGTAGAATACTTAATATAAACGTCTACATAAATATTTTTAGTACCAGCAGTAGAAAAACTGGTTGTTAATTTATTATTGGTGGTTATTTTATTTACATCTCCTGACCAACGCCATTCACAAATAGCAGTTGATGAATTACATTCAGGAATAGAGTCAGTTTTAATAGTTACTGTTTCATTGATATTGGCTGGATCAGGAGAAACATAAACTACTATTTGACGAGGAGTTAAAGTTGGTGTTGGTGACGGAGTATCTTTTATAACTGTTAGTTTTTTATTACCATAAGCTATTTTAATCCAATTATTGCCACAAATAGTATAATCTTTAACATAAACTTCTACATAAATATTTTTAGTACCAGCAGTAGAAAAACTTGTTGTCCAACTACCATCTTGTTTATTGGTGGTTGTTTTATTTACATCTCCTGACCAACGCCATTCACAAATAGCAGTTGATGAATTACATTCAGGAATTGATTCGGTTTTAATAGTTACTATTTGATTAATGTTAGCTGGATTAGGAGAAACATAAACTATTGCTTGATGAGGAGTTAATGAGCAAGAAATAGTATTTTTTGTTGAAAATGAAGATAATACATTAATAGAAGTACTTCCAGAAGTTACTTTAATAAAGGAACCATTCTTAATTTTTGAATCCTTAACATAAATTTCTACGGATACTTTTTTAGTACCAGCAGTAGAAAAACTGGTTGTTAATTTATTATTGGTAGTTATTTTATTTACATCTCCTGACCAACGCCATTCACAAATAGCAGTTGATGAATTACATTTAGGAATAGAGTCAGTTTTAATAGTTACTGTTTGATTAACCACAACTTCGCTTGGAAAAGCAGTTACCGCCACTTGATTATAGGCTAAAGTATATTTATTTAAATCATCAAAAGAAAAGAAGTTAAAAACTCCTAAAAGGATAATTAAAAATGAAATTATAAAATTTATTTTTTTCATATATTTTTATTATATATATAAATTATATATATTTTTTATAATTTGTCAAGTATATAAAGGAAATGAATAAAGATAATAAAAAATGAAATTATAAAATTTATTTTATATATATTTTATTATATTATATATATTTTTTTATAATTTGTCAAGTATATAAAGGAAATGGATATTGCATAATAAAAATGCAAGTTTAATAAACTATAACGAGTTTTATTAATTATTGTTTTTTATAATACATTACTATTCTGGCGTGAAATTGTTGATAAAAACTAGTTTTTTTCGGCAACTGTTTCATAAAAAATTTTTGTAAATAAATATAAGAAAAATTTTTTACAGGTAAATTAAATTCCCGGATCCATTTTTTAGTATAAGCATCAATAACAAAAATTGGTCGATTAAAAACATATAATAAAATTGAGTCAGCCGTTTCATTTCCAACACCATTTATTTCTAATAGTTTTTTTCGTAAAATATCAGTGGGAATTTTTTCTAAATTTTTAATACCGCCATTAACAATAAAAAAATTAGCTAAATTTTTAAGATATTTGGCTTTGAGATGATAAAAACCCGATGGTTTTATTAAAATTTGAATTTTTTCTAAGGAGGTGTTGCTTATTGCTCGAAGGGAATTTTTCTTAGCTTTTTTTAAATTGGCCATCGCCTTTAAAACATTATTCCAATTAGTTTGTTGAGTTAAAACTGCTTCAATAATTACTTCCTCTTTTTCTTTATTGGTTTTATTTTGTTTACACCAAAAAACCCATTGCGAATTTTCAATTTTTTTTCGCTTTAAAAATTTATTATAAAGATTCAAGGTTTTATTTAACAAGTTGTATGAATTAAACAATTAACTATTTCAACCTTTTCTACTAATTGGTTATATAAAGAAACTGCTTCGGGAGTAAAATTTATAATTAATTTAATATTTTTTTCTTGAGCTTCTTTTATTAAAGATTCATCCACTTTTAAAATTCCTTGATAGCCATTACCAATAATAATAACATCAGGATTGTTAGAAAATAATAATTCTTTTTCCCAATCGCCGATAAAATGTGAAGAATTAAATGTTTCTTCTAATCGTTTTTCATCTCGTTCTAAAACTTTATTTTTAGAAATTAAAATCTGATGGAATTTTTTTCCATTGATAATAATTTCGCCAAATTCACAATGATCAATTTTTAATTTCATTATTAATTAAAAATTATTTAGATTTTTTACTATTTTTAACGTTTTTTTTATGGATTTCACACTTTAATCTTGCCGGTCTTAACACTGGTAAATTTCTTTCGATCAACTTTGATTTTGTTATTTTTAAATTATTTTTTTGATTTTTACTCATATGTTTCTTTATAAATAATTATTTATTAAGGTTGTAAGATGTCTTCTTTTCGACCATTAATAGATATTATAACATCTTTTATTGTTGAAAATTGCTTTAGGGTTTGAGTAATTTGAGCGCGAATAGCCGATACTCTACAAGAACCGCCAACCTGAAATTCCAACTGTTCATTAAAATCAACATAAGCTATACCGTTTTCTATTTTAAGTGATTGAATTGTTACATTAGGATTAATATTAGTAAAATAACCTTGATTTTTTTCTTCTTCATTTACACCTTTTAATAATTCTTCAAGAGCGACTCTGGCTATTGCTTGAGTTTTGGCAACTTCTCTTTCTACTGGAAAAACTTTATTACAAGAAAATTCAGGATCTAAATTATTATTATTAAAAAATACTTTAATAATCATTTTTTCCGAATTTTCCGAAGAAGTTTCCATTTCCGATAGATCAAATTTTATAGGAATCATTAAAAATAAATCTTTTTCCGGCAAACCAGAAGGGTTATCATTTTTTAAAACTAAATATCCGCTTTCTGTTTTGGGTTCAATTTTAATTTCTTGATGAAAAGGAACAAAATTTTCTGTCATCCAATTATCTTTTGCTTGAATAAAACCACTCGTAATAGTAGAAAAATTAGAATCAAGAACATAAAAAGGAGCCGTAGCTTCAAAAAACCAATTACCCTTTGCTTCGCCATCAATAACCAAAATATTATTAATTAAATCATTGGCTTGGGGTTTAAAAACTTTAATTTGTTCTTGAATAGCATTTTGTTTGTTGTTTGAATGATTGATGGGTTGAGAATTTTTTTGATAAAAAAATATTCCACTTATTATTATAATAACCAAAACGAGGATAATTATAATTAAAATATTTTTATTTTTAAACATTGTTTTAATTATTTTAATTTAAATAAATTATTTAACAACTCTTTTAATTTGAGGAGATAAATGAACCAACACTTCGTAAGGAATGGTTTTGCCAATATCAGCTACATTATTAAAAGAATTTAATTTTTGAGGATCGGTTGAAAAAACTTCCACTTCATCTTCTAATTGTAAATTATTAATTTCGGAAATATCAATAATCGTTAAATTCATACTTACCCGACCAATAATTTTTAGGGGTTTATCTTGATAATAAAAATAGCCGACATTGCTTAAATAACGTGGCACTCCTTCATAATAACCACAGGGAATAACCGCTATTTTGGTATCTTTATTGGCAATCCAACTAAATCCATATCCCACACCCTCTCCTTTCTTTACGGTTTTAATATTTACTATTTTTGCAAATAAAGATAAAACTGGTTTTACAGATAAATTTTTTTCAGTGGTAGTATCAAATCCATAAATACCAATTCCTATACGCGCTAAATTATTTTCAATTTGAGAAAAATAATTAATTCCGGCTGTAGCTAAAAGATGGAAAAAATGAGATTGATAATCAGGAATCATTCTTTTATAAATTGCCACACCTTTTTTCCAGCATTCTAATTGTTTAATAGAAAGATTTTCATTATTGGTTGGTTCTGCCAAGTGAGACATAAATCCTTGAATTTTAAGATAAGGATTTCGTTTTAAAATTTCTATAGTAGTGATTAATTCGTTTAGAGAAATACCCTGTCGATGCAAACCAGTATCAATTTTAATATGAACAGTTAAAGGAAAGTTAATTTTTTGAGAAAGAATTTCAGCTTGAGTTAAAGAATTAACAACCAAAATAATATTTTTTATTCTTTTTAAATCTTTTAAAATATTTTGCGGTACATACCCAAGAATTATAATAGGTTTTTTAATATTAAAATTTCGTAATATCTTAGCTTCTATAATATTATCTACTGCTAAGTAAAAAATTTGTGAATTTGAATCAAGTATTTTTCCTATTTCTTTTAATCCATGACCATAAGCATTACTTTTTAAAACTGCTGTTAGATAAGGAATATTAAATTTAGTTTTAATAAAATGAATATTATTTTTTAATTGTTGAGAATCTATTTCTAATCTTAATAAATGATAATTTGGCTGATACCCTTTTAAATTATTTTTAAAAATGCGATAAGAATTTAAAAAATTCATATTTTAAATTTAATAATAAATTAGCAAAAATAAATGTTTTTAATGAGATGATTGAATTTTTGTTTGCTCACGTAATTTTTTAATTTGTTCTTCTAAATTTTTAATTTGGTTTTTTATTTGTTCTCTCAAACTTTCTTGATTTTTAACATTGTTTTGAATGTCTAATTTTTTATTAAAGAATTCCCGACCATCATTTCCCACAATAATTTGTTCAGCAATAAAATGATTACTATTATTTTCCCAATTTCCTCTAACAATCGCTCTATCGTCGTTTTTTAAATCATTAAAACTAATTAAATGAGCAATGCTTTTTGGACAATCAACAGGTGGATAAATCATAATACAGGCAGCTGATTCTACTTTAATAATTTTTGTATCATTATTAACGATAACATTTATATCATCATTTTTTTCAGTTTTAAGAATAAAAGTGTTATTAATAGGATTAGAAATAATTCCATTAAAAATAACTAAATTTTTATAGAGAGACATGTTTCGTACTGTTTGAGCATGAATTAAATGAAAATTATTTTCATCTAAAAATCCATAAACATTTACAATATCGCCATTGGAAAAATTATTTAAATCAGTGCCAATCCATTGAGAACGTAAAATTTTAGCATCAGTTAAATCAACATCATAATTTATATCAAAAATTTTAATATTTAAAGAATCGTTGCTAATACCGGTAATAATTGCTGATTTTATTGTTATTTCTGTCTCTCCTTTTTTATCAATATTAGGACAACCACCAATATTTTGACAAATATATCTACCCTTAATTTCGTTGATAACCAAAGATTGTTTTAAATCATCAATATTAATATTTTTAATATTAGGTGGTATAATTTCGGGCGTTGGCAAAATAGTTGGCGTAGAAGTAGTTTGAGATGAATCTGGCGGTATAATTAACAAATTGTTTGATTGTTGAGCAGTAACCACCTTATTAAAATTAAAAGCGATTAAACCCATAAAAATGATAATTGTAAAAATAAAGTATTTATTTTTCATATATTTAATTATTTATTAAAGCAAACGACTTTTGCTTACTTAATTATAATAAATTTTTATAAAATTAAAAATATTTAACTTGACAATTTATAAAAATTTGTTTTTATATAATAAAAATTATCTTTAACAATTAAATAAAACATTATTATGAAAGAAACCAAAAAAAATGCCTTAGAAGCAGTGCTTCTATCGATAACAGTAATTCCAATACAGTTTTTTCCGATAGTAATATTAGATTTCTATTTAAATTTCTATACATTGCTAAATCAGGAAAAATATCAGGAATTTAATTTCTTGGTCATGTATTTTGTTGTTTTGATTTTTATCGGATATTTTTATATTAAAAAAATAGAAAAATATTCGAGAATCATAGTAAAACAATATATTAAAAAAATTATAAAAATAATTTTTTTATATATCTTATTTATAATGATCTTTTTAGCAATAGCATCTCTGTTGATATTATTGCTAATGCCCGAAACAATTAATTTTGTAAATGTTTTGAAATTAATTGTTTGCACCATACTTTATTGGGTTTATTATCAAAAATTAAAAAAATTTTTGGCAATGTAAGAAATAAAAAAAATAAAGCAGGGAAACCTGCTTTTTTATTTATTGTCAATTATTTAAAATTGTGGTATAATATATTATATAAAAATTTTTAAATAAATTTATTTATGAAAAATTATAAAGTTTTAAAAAATTTAAGAAATTACTTTATCCCTAATGCTGAAAATGAATTTCAACCTAAAATTCTTAAACCCAAAGCTGCTATTTTTATATTTCTTTTAATAATTATTATTGAAAATTTATTTTTTTTAACTAATTATTTTTTTGTTCCTTATTCAGAATTTTTAGCCAATTTAATCGGTCAAACAATTGCTGATTTAACAAACTCTAGTCGTTTAAATTATAATGTTCCCCCTTTGAAAATTAATCCACTTCTTTTTCAAGCAGCTCAATTAAAGGCAGAAGATATGGCTCAAAAAGGTTATTTTAACCATGTTTCTCCCGATAATATTACTCCTTGGTATTGGTTAGATAAAGTCGGCTATAAATACATATCAGCCGGTGAAAATTTAGCTATTAATTTTACCGATTCTGAAGAAGTGGTCAAAGCTTGGCTTAATTCTGAAACACATCGTCAAAATATATTAAATAAAAATTTTACCGAAATTGGCATTGGCATCGCTAAAGGAACATATCAAGATAAACCAGCAATCTTTATCGTTCAAATGTTTGGTAATCCAAAAATATCTTATGTAAGTCAAAATTCTATTCCGTCATCAAATAATTATCCTGTTTCATCTCCAATAGCAAATCAAAAACCTTCTTCTATATCTTCTGTCCCTTTAAAAACAAAACCTCTTCAATCAATTAATCCTTCTCTTGTTCCAACAATTGCTCCTACAACTATTACCAATCCCAATAATCTTGATATTGATAAAAATTCAAGCGTTAAATCGGAAATGGTAATTAATAATGAAATTGCCAATATTTCGCTTTTTAAAAAAATTATTACTAATCCCTTAGAAACAACCAATAACATTTTAAAAATTTTTGCTATTTTAATAATTGTTTCTCTAATTTTCAAAATATTTATTCAAATTAAAATGCAATTTCCTTTGCTTATTGTTAATGGAGCTTTATTATTAATGATTATTTTTTCAGCTCTTTGGGTAAATGATTATTTGGTTAGTATTTGGGCTAAAATAATTTAATTAATTTAATTAAATTATTCATAACGTAAAGTTTGAATAGGATTTAAATCTGCAGCTTTTTTAGCTGGCCAGTAACCAAAAGCCATGCCAATCAAAGAAGAAACTCCACAAGCTAATAAAATTGACGACAAAGAAATTTCAGTAGGCAAACTAGTAAAAAAAGTTACGCCATAGGCAAGAGCTATTCCGAATAAAATTCCGATCACTCCACCAATCAAACTTAAAAATATTGCTTCCATTAAAAATTGTAAGGTTATTTCTTTGTTTTTAGCGCCTACGGCTTTGCGCAAACCAATTTCTCTAAATCGTTCATTAACGCTTGTCATCATCATATTCATAATTCCAATACCGCCAACTAGTAACGAAATACCAGCAATTGAAGCTAAAAGAATTGTTAAGGTATCAGTAATGGTCGAAGCCATATCCAAAATATCTTTTTGGGTAACAATGGTAAAATCAGCCATTGAGGTATCAAAAATATTATGTCTTTGGAGAAGTAAATTTTCGATATCTTCTTTTATTGAATCAATTACTTTTTCATTTTCGGCTTGAGCATAAATAGAAGAAACATATTTGCTCACTCCTGTTAAATATCGTTGAGCAGTGGTATAGGGTATTAAAATTTGATCATCAACAATAGAAAGAGCTCCTCCTTTTGATTGCATTACGCCAATAACTTTAAAAATTATTCCATTAATTTTTATAGTATTTCCCACTGGATTATAACCTTCACCAAATAAATCATCTCTAGTTAAAGAACCCAAAATGGCTACTTTAGCATTTTCTTTTAAATCGTTTTCTGTAAAAAATAATCCTGTTTCTAGTTCAATATTTTGAATTGATGGATAAGAAGGATAAACTCCGATAACTTGTGTATTGGTATTTTGTGATTTAGCAATTACTTGAAAACGACGCGTAGTAATAGGTGAAACATTAGAAACGCCAACTACTTGATCTTGAATAGCTTTAACATCATCAATTGTTAAACTTTGAGCTGTTCCTCGTCCTTGAGAAACTGGTGAAAAATTCATTTGCATTCCGGGTGTAATATAAATCATATTGGTTCCCATTGATTGTAATTGAGACTCAATAGAAGCTTTAGATCCTGAACCAATAGAAATCATAGCAATAACCGATCCGATGCCAATGACAATTCCCAAAATAGTTAATCCGGATCGTAATTTGTTTGATGATATAGCTTTTAATGTTTCATTAAAAACATCAGAAATTAACATATCATTCTTTCATTATTTGAAATTCTTTAGACTCTTTTAATAATTTATCTTCGGTAATTTCTCCATCTTTTATAAAAATAATTCTTTTGGCTTGTTCGGCGATATAACGATCATGAGTCACTAAAATTATTGTTCGACCTCTTTTATAAAGATCTTTAAATGTTTCTAAAATTTTTTCTCCGGTTTTGCTATCTAAATTTCCCGTTGGTTCATCGGCTAAAATTAATTTTGGATTGTTAACTAAAGCCCTAGCAATAGCTGCTCTTTGCATCATTCCACCCGATAATTGATTAGGTAAATGATGCCAAAATTCTTTAGGGAAAGCGGCTTCTTCTAAAGATTTTTTGGCCCTTTCTTCTCTTTCTTTTTTGGGTATTTCCGCATAAACCAAAGGAAGCATTACGTTTTCTAAAACCGATACCCGTCCTAATAAATTAAATTGCTGAAAAACAAAACCAATTTTTCTTTTTCTAATTTCTGCTAATTCATCTTCGCTACAATGAGCAATATTCTCCCCTTCTAAAAAATAATCTCCACTCGTTGGCGTGTCTAAACACCCTAAAATATGCATTAAGGTTGATTTTCCCGAACCCGATGGACCAATAATAGAAATAAATTCTCCTTCTTTAATATTTAGATTTATATTATTTAAAGCAATAGTTTTTACTACTCCATCGTAAATTTTACTTAAATTTTTAACCTCAATAATATATTTTAATAAATTATCAGTCATATAAAAAATTAATTAAAACATTCCCCCTGCTGGTAATCGTCTTTGATTATTTATCTGATTAAAATTTTTTGAATTTATTGTTGAAGAATTATTAATAGCGCCTCCCGAAACAATAACTTTTTCTCCTTCGTTTAATCCTTTAATAATTTCAACTTTTGAATCGGCTTGTAATCCTATTTCCACTGGCCTTTTTTCAATTTCTTTTTTATCATTTAATATTTCTACATAATATTTATTATTTTGCATTTTTAAAGCTGTTCGAGGAATTGTTAAAACATTGGATTTTGTTTGGGTTATAATATCTATTGTTGTGCTCATACCAGATTTAACTCTTTCATCAATATTATCATCTAATAAAACTTTAGCATCATAACTAACAACCCCTTGAGAAATTTTTCCCACCACATCTACATCAATAATTTTTCCTGTTGCTTGTAAATTATCCAAAACGTCAAAAGTAATTAAAGCTTTCTGACCAACTTTTACTTCTGCTGCATCATCTTCGCTTAAACTTATTTTAATAATATATTGTTTAGACGTTAAAACACCCAAAACAGTATTAGAAGAAATATTATCACCAACAAAAATACTATCATCAACATTACCCAAAATACCATCAAAAGGTGCTTTAATAGTATAATCAGCTAATTTATTTAAAGCAGTTTGTAAGTTTCTTTGGGCTTTTTCTACTGTATTTCTTTGGTCTTGTAAATCAAAATTTACATCCACTAAATTTTCTTTAGCTGTTTGAACGTTATTTTTTAAAAGATCTATTTTAGAAAATAAATTATTAGTAATAGTAAAATAGCTAGTTAGAATTTTATCATGATCATCAACCTGTTTGGGATATTCCAATTTTATATTATTAACAGAGTCTTTATATAAACGAACCAAATTTAAAGAAGCTCTAACACTATCATTTATTTTTTTTATTGCATCATAAGTTAGGTTTAATGTTTGTTCAATTTCTAATGGATCGCTAAAATAAGTTAAGTTTTTAGATTGATAATAATTTAAGGCTTTATCATAAGATTTTTTAGCCATTTCATAAGCTTCCTTTGTTGTTTTGCTATAATCAATGGAAGATTTATTATACAACATTAAACTTTCTCCATAATAATCAACATTATAATTTGGATAATCTATTTCATCACCAAATAATAAATCGTGTAGATTTTCCATAATTGAAGGAGTGGTACTAGTAAAAATTTCTGGCAATCCATCAATAAATGCTTCATAAGCAGAAGCTAAATCTTTTTCTCTTTTAGCTTTAGTAGCTTCAATCATCCCTTCATCAGTAGACAAACCTTCCATTTTGGCTAAATCATCTTTGGCATTAGCTAAAGCAATACGAGCATCTTTAACACCATTTAACGCATCTAAATCGTCAATTTTTAATAAAATATCTCCTTCTTTTACTATTTGGCCATTTTTTAAATTAATATAAGAAATATCACCAGATACTTTTGGTTTGATGTCAATAGAATTAGAAGAAGTTATTTGTCCAGTTACAGAAACTGTTGTTGTTATATCCCCTTTTTCTACCTTGGCCGTAACATAAGGAATTTCATTTTCTTTAGAAAAAATTGGTTTTAATATTAAATAAAGCAAGGCAATAATTATTATACCAATAACAATAGAAGCTATTTTATTTTTTTTAATAAAATTTTTTATTGTGACAATTACATTTTTATTTTTTTTAGACATACCTGAAATTAATTTTTTAATTTTAAAAACGACTTTATTAATTTATTACATTAGCGAAAAGATTTTTCTAAAAATTCTGATGGTTTTGGTGGTTGAGAAAACGGTTGAAATGGCGGTTGAGGAAGAACTCTAATTAAACTTGCCTCTATTTGCCCATTTTCATTACCTTCGCCGATAACAACTACAAAATCATTAATATTTAAATCCGTTGGATTTATATTTTCTTTCATTTTTTCAATTATAGTATTGCTTTTTATTAAAACAATTTTTTCTGGTTCTCTTTTTTCTTTTATAATTAATTTATAATCTCCATTATTATTTATTAAAATATTAATGATTATTCCAAATGTACCATGAGATTTTAAACTATTCTTTTCATTAAGTTCCGTCATTAAATTATGAGAATTATTTTGAGACATAACAAAATTGGAAATATAGTGTTCCATAAAACGACAAGAAAAACTAGCTTTTTTAAAACCAACAAACATACCTAATTTAAAAATTATCAAAACAATAATTAAAAAACCAATTATACTAATAATTGCCTTAAAGGTTTTAGATTTAACTATTTCTTCTATTTTCATAAATTAATAAGAATGGTTGAATAAAAATTTTAAAGAAAGATGGTGATAGTTTTTAAGTAAATTTTTTAAAGAAATTAATAAAATAAAAAAATCAGTCAATAGTAAAAGCAATCCTAAAATAGGCAACGATTCCAACAAAACAATTCCAAACTGTTTAAAATAAAAAGGCACTAAGTTGAAATGGCTAATAATAATATTAAAAAAATAAACAAAACCTGTTTCTGAAAAATCTTGAATAGCAATATCAAAAACAAAAGGAAGAGCCGTTAGGCTAATAAGCAAACCTAAAAAAGAAAGAAAAATCTCTCTTTTTATTTTATTTTGTTGTTTTTTTTCAATACAATGTAAAATTTGCTTCAATAATCTATCTTTTTTAAGATAATCAATATTTGTTTTTTTCATATTCCCATTAAATAATACGAAAAAAAATGCCGTTAGATGCATTTTTATATTTAAATTAATATAAATTATTGTCTAAATAAACTTTTTATTTCTTTGATTATCCGATAATATTGAGATTTTATAGTATTTAGAGGAACTTGTTTTTTTTCGGATATTTCTTTAAAAGTTAAATCTTTTTCTAAATAATTAGAAAGTAATTCTTTTTTATCTGGTGACAAATTATTAATAATGGTTTTTAATTGTTTTCTATATTCTTTATTGCTGATTTTTTCAAATGCTAATAAACGAGGATCAATAATATTCAAATAATTATTTTTTGCTTCGTCATTATTATTAAAATAAGAAAAATTGATTTCTTTTAAGGCGCCATTTCTAGTTCGAGTTTTTCTAAAAAAATCAATTAAACAATTTTTAGCAATAGTAAAAAGCCAAGAACGAAAATTTTTTTCAGGATTAAATTTTTGCAAATTTTGCCAAACTTTAATAAATGTTTCTTGAGTTAAATCTTCGGCTTCAATATCATTATTTAATCGTTTAAAAAAATAAAAGTAAACTTCATTTAAATAGCGATTAATTAAAATAGCGAGCGATTCTTTATCTTCATTTTTTAAATAATTTTCTATTAATTTTGCATCTTCTATCATGAATACCATTCTATCTATTTTTTTATTTTTTACAATTTTATAACTATTTATTTTTAATTTTTTGTTTTAGGAAAGTTTTTGATGCTCCATTTCAAATTTTTTCCAAACTTCTGAAACTACTGGTTCTAATACATCTAATTCTTTTAAAATACGCGTTCTAATTTCAGAAGTAGTAATTTCTTCTTTTTTTGCTGCTGTTTCTATAATTACTGTTGCTATTTTATCGATTAAATCCCCTATTCTTTCTTCTGATAAATTAGCATCTCTCGCCGCTTTTCTAATTGATTCTTCTATTTTCATTGGATCAAAAATTTCTCTTTCACCAGATCTTTTTATAACAAATTTTGCCATAATATATTTTTTTAACGACCTTTATAATTATTTTTATATATATTTTAATGAAAGATTGATCCCCTGCACAGTAGTGATTGCTGATTTTTTAAAATCAGACTAATAAATACTTATTTTAAAAATATAATTAAAAAATACTTATTTAATTTTTAGCGATAATTTTTTTAAAATTTTCGATTAAAAATAAATCTTCTGGATCAACTAAATATTTTTCTGCTAAATAATAAGAAGTAAAATTAGCTAATAAAATAGAAGAGAAAATTTTTTCTAAGCTTGAAGTTTTATTTAATTCTATTTTTTGAATTTTTAATTTTTTTTCTTGAAAAATATTTTGTAAAATTTTCATTCTTTTTTGCAAACGTAAATCATCATTTTTGTCTTGAAGAAAAATAAAATAAAAATTTTGAGATAGTTTTTTGGATTTTAAAGAATTATTAAAACCACTTATTTCATTATGATTGAGTTCGGGAAAAGTGTTAAAAAAAGCCGGAATTTTTGTATTTTCATTAAAACTAATTTTCCATTGATACGCCAAAGATTTATTTTTTTCGGAAGCATAAATAATTGGGATATAACCCCAAAATTTTTTTGCTAATTTCTCGCCTATTTTTTGAAATTTTTTTGAATCTAAATTAGAGGATAATAAAACAAATTCATTAATAATTTTTTTATCATCAATAAAAACGGCCAGCGCTTTCATCATTAATCCTAAAGCCAATCGAGGTTGAAGATTATAATTTGGAATTTCAATATAAGGTACTTTGTCTTTTTTAGCTTTAATTAAAAGTTTTCCACCGATAGAAATTGCTGCTACTGCTAATTTTTTTCTTTTTGCTTGATTATAACCATCAATTACTTCTTCGGTATTACCCGAATAAGAAATAGCAATAATCAAACTATTTTTTAAAATTTCTTCAGGAACTAATGGCAACCCATAATTTTTATGAATAATTAATTTTGAACTTGATAAACAATTTTTTAATAAATCTCCTGCTAAAGCTGACCCACCTATTCCTAAAACAATAAAATATTTAGGTTTTTTTATTTTTAAATTATCAATATTAATTATTTTTGGATTAAAAAGAAGTTGTTTAGGAATTTCGTTAATATTTTTTAAAAAATTTGTTTTCATTATTTTTATTATAGCCATTTTTAGAAAAAAATAAAACAATTTGAACGTTGACCCTGCCCGCCGTAGGCGGGCAGGGGTTGAAGCCTGCCTGCCGATAGGCAGGGGTTGAAGCCTGCCTGCCGATAGGCAGGAATCCCACGTACAACAAATCTCACAGTCATTCTGAACGAAGTGAAGAATCCCATCCACAGTAATGATTGCTGATTATTGCTAAAATTATTGCTAAAAATCGAAGGATCCCCTGTCAACTAATGAATTGATTATAATTCTATACACAGTAGTAATAGTCAATTTTTAAAATAAGACTAATAAATACTTATTTTAAAAATATGATTAAAAAATTCTTTCTTAATAAAAACGGCAGCGAAATCTAAAAGATTTCGCTGCCGCCACTCATACTTTTATTAATTTTTATTATTCATTATTTTCAATTTCAATATTATCAATTAACCATTTTCCATTTATTTTTTTAATTGTAAATTTTGCAATTTGACTACTTGCTTCTCCTCCTTCAATCATTTCCACACTAGTAACTTCAATTATTCTTCCAAGAGCTATATATTGATCATCATTTGATAATAAAAATACTCCTATAAATTCAATTCTTTCCGGCCAAGGACTAGAAGTAACACGACCTAATGCTTTCGATGGATCTTCCAACCACAAATTTAATAAAGTTGGCGAAAGAAAATCACGATAATTTTCTTCAATGGCTTTTTTTACTTCTTCTTCAGGAGCGGTTAAATAAACGTTTTTTAATCGATTACCAAATTCTTTTATTGTAACTGATGCTTCCATTGATACTCTATTTATTTTTTCTAATTCTTTATCTAAATATATTGCTCTAATTTTAATACCCAAAAGCGTTAATTCGCTCATCAAAGTAACAATTAAAATTACAATTGCTATTATTTTATAAATTTTTTCTTTTTTTTCTTTATTATTCATAATTATATTTTTATTATAATAATAAATTAAAAAATTAAAATAGTTAATAATCAATATGAATCCGCTTCTTAATTTTTATACAATAATTATATCACAATAAATTATTCACCGCAAACAAGACAAGAAGAATCAATAAATTGTTGAGTGGTTAAATAATTAACTTTTTGTTTTTGAAACCAATCTAAAAGATTAATAAATTCATCCCACCAATCAGAATTATCAGTTAAAAAATATGGATGAAACTCAGTAATAAAAGGATCTTTTTCTTGTTGATGAATAGTAAAATATTCCTGAATAGTTTTTCGCCATTCCTTAGCTGTTTTTCCTGAAGAAGCGGTAGCTGTATCACATAAAACATAGCCACTATTTTTTACTCCTTCAATAGATACCACATAAAAACCATAGTCATTAGAATAATAAGGGACAAAAGAAGCTTCCTTATGCCAATTAACTACAAAACTTCCATTCCAACTAAATCCTAAATCTTTAACAATTTCAATCGTGTCTTTGTTTTGACTAAATCTCTGCGATCTAAAACCAGCTATTTTATGACCTAAACAATTTTCAATATCATCCTTAGCATTTTTAATAATTTCTTCTTGCTTTTCTTTTGTTAAATTAGCCAATTGAATAAATTCTCCGTTTTCATCCAACGCATAGCCAAAAGCAGCAATTTCATAACCTTTTTGATCTAAATCTTTAATTAATTGACAATTATTTTTTGCTAATTCACCACCGACAAAAATAGTCGCTGGCTTAATATTATGTGCTTCCATTTCTGAAATAACTTTAATTAATGCTTCAGGGTTTTTATATTCGGTTACTTGTAAATTAACAGGAAGGGGTGTTTGATTTTTATTTAAATTAATACTAATTGCTATCCCCATTCCTATTACAATAATTAAAATGATAATAATTTTATAAGTTTTTTTCATATTAAAATTTATTTGATTATATTTTTATTATTAATTATTGATAAAATTTTAATTAATACATTTTATCTGTTTTAAAAATTTGAAGTAATTTATTTAAATCAATTGTAGCGCCACCAATTACTTGATCTGCTCCGCCATAATAAACAAATATTTTGCTATTGATTTCTACTGCTCCACAAGGAAAAACAACGTTATTAACTAAACCTTCTTTCTCGTAGGGCATTTCCGGTTCTAATAATGGCTTAGATGTCCGACTTAAAATTTTAATAGGATTTTTTAGGTCTAAAAGAACTGCTCCTACTCGATAAACATTATTTTCTGAAATGCCATGATAAAATAAAATCCAACCTTTTTTAGTTTTTATTGGTGGTGCCGCCGCTCCTAATTTTTTACTATCCCACCAACCGGGACGACAATAAATCCATCTATTTTCTTCTAGCCATTTTCCTTCTCCAAAATTTAAATTTTTAGAAAAAGAATAATCAATGTCATAACCAACACGATGCACAATAAGGTATTGTCCTTGAAATTTTTCCGGGAAAATTACCATATCTTTATCGTTCAAATCAGTTGGTGAAATCAAAATCGGTTTTGCCCAATCTTGCCATTGCTGATTTAAAAAACTTTTAACATTAATGGAAGTAAGAGCGATTCTCGGGATATGACCATCATAAGCTGTATAGCCCATATAAATTTTATTTCCTATTTTAGTCAATCTTGGATCTTCGCATCCACAAGAAACATTAGGATTATCTCTTTTTTCAAAACTTTCACGAGGAATATATACTGGTTGATCAGATCGCCAATCAATATGATATCCATTCGAACTTTGAGCATAGCCAAAAGTAGAAACATCATCTTCAGATATTGCTCGATAAATTAAATGAACTTTATTATTTAAATAAATAGCACCGGGATTTAAAACGGCTTTCTTTTCCCATGAATTTTCTTGACGAGAAAGAAGAATAGGATTATGAGAAAAACGTTCTAATTTTGGTTTTTTTTCATCATTTTTTAGTATTTCTTCTAAAAAAATGCGAAGATTAATCAACGCTAAACAACCAACCATATCAGCGCCGCCATAATAAAGATAAATCCAATCATTTTTTATAAAAGCGCCACTAGGAAAAACAACATTAGGCACTAAGCCAATTTTTTCATAGTATTCTTCTGCTGTTAAAATTGGATATTCAGTTCTAGCCAGAATTTTAAAAGGATTTTTTAAATCTAATAAAACTGCTTCAATACCAAACAATCGATTGGGAGAAAAATAATTATAAATATAACTATAGAAAATGAGCCAACCATATTTTGTTTTAAGAGGCGGAGTGCCTACTTCAATAAAATCGTTTTTATTTCTTTGAAGCGGTAAGGCATATTTTTCAAAGTTTGCATACCAATTATTCCAAAATTTTTCCGACCAAATATCGCTTTCTTTATTAAAAGAAACTAAACAAATTTTTGTTGGTGGTTTGTCGGTGTGAACACTCAAAATTGCCCAAATTTGACCATTAATTTTTTCTGGAAATAAAGCCATGGCTTTAGCATTAAAAGGCGTCACTAGGTGTTTTTCTTGAATATTTTTTAAATCTTTACTAATAGCTAAACCAACCTTAATACCACTTGCCTGAAACGGATATTTAGAAAGAGCAGTGTAAAAAATAAAATATTTATCATTTAGTTTTGTTACTCGAGGATCCTCGCAGCCAAATTGTTCCCAATTTTTTTCGGGTATAATAAATTTTTTTCTATTAAAAAAATTGTAACCGTTTTTACTTTGAGCAATTCCAATATCAGAAGTAATAATATTATTTCGAGCTAAATTATGATAATGAGGTATTGAAATAGCTCGATACAAAAGAAAAATATCTTTACCTTTAATAACAGGACAAGGATTAAAAGTAGCTTCGGCTTCCCAACCGTGTTCTCGCAAAGGTTTTAAAATAGGATTTTGAGGTGAACGTTTAATTATCATATAGTGAATTTTTATAAAAAAATATTAAATCAATTTTTTCTTTAAAAGTTTTTTCTGTTTTAATTTTGGTTTTACTTGCTGAATAAGATTATTCAAAAATTCATCAAAATTTGCCCAAGCCACACAAACATAGTTATCTGCTACGCCATAATAAATAAAAAGAATGTCATTTTTTGCCACTGCTCCTGAGACATAAACAATACCCGGTTTAAAACCATTAGATTGAAATGATTCGTCTGGCTCAAGAATGGGCATTGAAGATCGCATCAAAATTATTTCGGGATTCATTAAATCTAATAACATTGCTCCCACTTTATATTTATTAGGTTCTAATTTATCATTAGCGTGATAAAATATTAACCATCCGTATTTTGTTTTAATAGGTGGTGCGCCAACACCTCTAATTCTAAGTTCCCAACCGACATCTTCGTTATAACCATCATAAAAACTATTAATATACTCCCCTTTTTGAAAATTCAAGTTATCTCGATAAGCAATCGAAACTTTTGGTCTTAAACTATGTAAAATAGCATATTGACCATTAATTTTTTCTGGAAAAATAACCCAATTTTTATGAACTTCACCCGGTGGCGAAATTAAAATGGGCTTTTTCCATTGCCAATTTTTTTCC
>Ga0255347_1001227_pt1 | contig 42943 bp, 34 predicted proteins | sample wastewater_treat_2_FD_192479 | JGI IMG/M metagenome (GOLD analysis project Ga0255347, IMG submission 192479) | Wastewater microbial communities from Lulu Island WWTP, Vancouver, Canada - plant24 | ecosystem: Engineered > WWTP > Wastewater > Unclassified | place: Canada: Vancouver, British... | reverse complement strand
TACAGTATTAAAAAGTTTGTATTGCTATACCAATAATCTTTCAACTATTAAAATAAGTGGTTGTGACAGCCTAAATGATATTGACTGCTCAGGAAACAATCTTTCTGCCTGCGGTCTTGACTCTCTTTTCCACCAATTACCAAGAAGAGAGGCAGATGATAAAGGATATTTAATGATAAGAGATGGTAGCGATTACGATCAACCGGGAGCTTTTTCCTGTCGAGATACCATAGCCACAAATCGTAATTGGGAGGTTTGGGATTATACGACACCTATTGTAAACTCAAACTATGAATGTCCCTATTTCACTCTTGGTATAGAAGAGTTGATAGTAAATAATATTAATGCAAGGGTTTATCCAAATCCTGTGAGTAATAATTTGAATATTGAATGTGAGGAAAATATCAATAAATTAGAATTTTACGATGCTTTTGGCAGAATAGTTATTAGCCAAGAGAGTGTTCTAAACAATACCTCTATTGATGTATCAAGCCTTGCTAACGGAATCTATATCCTAAAACTTCGTACTGCCGAAGGGGTGGGAGAGTATAAGGTTGTGAAAGATTAAAGATTCATAGTATAGTAATAATTGGAATTTATCGTAAAATGAAAAAGAGAATTACAAAATTATTTTTAGCATTATTTGCGCTGGTAATATTTACCAATTTGTCCACAGCACAAGTAAATATGGACCGCTATATTGAGCTAACCGTACAGTCAGGAGAGTGGATAAACTTAAGCTTCAAGGCAGATGCAGACAACACAGAAGTAAGAGTTCTTAGTGGAACGTACGATACGACATTTAGTCTTGGAGTAAATTGGTACGATGGGGAAGAATACTTCGCACAAGATACTACAATGACAATTTATGGGAACATAAAACAAATTGATTGTGGTATGAATTATGAAAATTTAACAAAGCTCAATACTTCCAATAACCCCGGATTAGAAGTCTTATATTGTTCATGTAACAATCTATCTTCTTTAAATGTAAGTGGGTGTGATAATCTTAATTATATTTCTTGTTCGAGAAATAATAATCTTTCTTTATTAGATGTAAGTGGTCTTGTAGCTTTGGAAGAAATATCTTGTTATTCTAATAATCTTTCAACTCTTAAAGTAAGTGGGTGTGATAATCTATTTTACATTAATTGCTCAGGAAACAATTTTTCTGCCTGCGGTCTTGACTCTCTTTTCCACCAATTGCCAAGAAGAGAGGCAGATAATAAAGGACATATAACGATAAGAGATGCTAGTTATTACGATCAACCGGGAGCTTTTTCCTGTCGAGATACCATAGCCACAAATCGTAATTGGGAGGTTTGGGATGGTGCGACACCTATTGTAAACTCAAACTATGAATGTCCCTATTTCACTCTTGGAATAGAAGAGTTGATAGTAAATAATATTAATGCAAGGGTTTATCCAAATCCGGTGAGTAATTATTTGAATATTGAATGTGAGGAAAATATCATTAAATTAGAACTTTACGATACTTTTGGCAGAATAGTTATTAGCCAAGAGAGTGTTCTAAACAATACCTCTATTGACGTATCAAGCCTTGCTAACGGAATCTATATTCTAAAACTTCGTACTGCCGAAGGGGTGGGGGAGTATAAGGTTGTGAAGGATTAAAGATTTTCATTTTCAGCTTTTTACTCTTTATCTATAGTGTTCTGTGCGAGCAGGTTGGCTGCGTGAGGCGCTTAGGTGGAAAGCCCGCAAGGGCGGAAGCCGCTGGGGACGCGGCGGCAAAAAAGCGACTTTAGAAGCTCTTTTTGCCGCCTTGCGTCCCCACGGCTTGTGCCCGCGGACTTGGAACCGGGCGCCGACCCCGAGCGCAGCGAGGGGACACGCCCAGATTAAAATTTATATAGTTTTTAAATACTTTTGTAAGAAAAAATGTATATTTGTAAGTTGAAATTTATAAAATGAGTAATATTATTAATTAAAGCCAATTTAACATGAAACAAAAATTTACAAAATTATTTTTAGCGTTATTTGCGCTGGTAATGTCAGCCAATTTGGCAATGGCACAAGTAAATATGGATCGCTATATTGAGCTAACCGTTCAGCTAGGAGCGGTGATAGGGTTGAACCTTTATGCGGATGAAGAAAATACAGAGATAAAAGTTGTTTGTGGGGCTTATGATACTACTATTGTAGTTGGAACAAGTGGGACAAACTTTGTGACCGAATCTACACAAGCTACTACAATGAGAGTTTATGGAAATGTATATGCATTTTTGTGTAATTTTCATGGCGAAAATGTAACTGAGTTAGATGCTTCTAATAATACAGGATTAGTAGTATTGTATTGTGTGGGTAACAATCTTTCTTCTTTGGATGTAAGTGGACTTACAGTTTTAGAAGATTTGCAATGCGATGAAAATAATCTCTCTTTTTTGGATGTCAGTGGTCTTACAGCTTTGAAAGTTTTATGTTGTTCCGGGAACAATCTTTCTTCATTGGATGTCAGTGGTCTTACAGCATTGGAAAATTTGGAATGCTGGGATAACAATCTTTCTTCGTTGGATGTTAGTGGGCTTACAGCGTTGAAAAAAATATTTTGCTATTCTAATAATTTTTCTGCTTGTGCTCTTGATTCTCTTTTCCACCAATTGCCAAGAAGATCGCTTGGTAATGAGGGGGAGATTCATATTAAGAATGGAACATTCACTAATCCCGGAGCATTAACCTGCCGTGATACGATTGCAACTAATCGTCATTGGAAGGTTCTAGATGTAAATGAGGGTGATGCAATTCCTATTGTAAACTCAAACTATGAATGTCCCTATTTCACTCTTGGAATAGAAGAGTTGATCGTAAATAATATTAATGCAAGGGTTTATCCAAATCCGGTGAGTAATTATTTGAATATTGAATGTGAGGAAAATATCAATAAATTAGAACTTTACGATGCTTTTGGCAGAATAGTTATTAGCCAAGAGAGTGTTCAAAACAATACCTCTATTGACGTATCAAGCCTTGCTAACGGAATTTATATTCTAAAACTTCGTACTGCCGAAGGGGTAGGAGAGTATAAGGTTGTGAAGGATTAAAGATTTTCATTTTCAGCTTTTACTCTTTATCTATAGTGTTCTGTGCGAGCAGGTTGGCTGCGTGAGGCGCTTAGGTGGAAAGCCCGCAAGGGCGGAAGCCGCTGGGGGCGCGGCGGCAAAAAAGCGACTTTAGAAGCTCTTTTTGCCGCCTTGCGTCCCCACGGCTTGTGCCCGCGGACTTGGAACCGGGCGCCGACCCCGAGCGCAGCGAGGGGGCACGCCCAGATTAAAATTTATATAGTTTTTAAATACTTTGTAAGAAAAAATGTATATTTGTAAGTTGAAATTTATAAAATGAGTAATATTATTAATTAAAACAAATTAAACATGAAGCAATTTATTACAAGATTATTTTTAGCGTTATTTTCTCTGGTAATGTTTGCCAATTTGTCAACGGCACAAGTAAATATGGACCGTTATATTGAGCTAACCGTTCAGCAAGGGGCGGAGATATGGCTTAATTTTATGGTTGATGCACCAAATACAGAAGTAAGAGTTGTTTGTGGGACTTATGATACCACTTTTGTTGCTGGAGCCAACTGGACAAACTTTGTGGACGAATCTACACAAGCGACTACAATAAAACTTTATGGAAATGTAAGTGGATTTGTGTGTATTGATCATGGTGAAAAAGTTACAGGATTGGATGCGTCTAATAATACAGGATTAGTAATATTGTATTGTTGGAATAATAATCTCTCTTCCTTGGATGTTAGTGGGCTTACAGTTTTGGAAGATTTCGATTGTGCTGAAAATAATCTATCTTCTTTGGATGTCAGTGGGCTTACAGCGTTGAAAGATTTATATTGCTTTAGTAATAATCTATCCTTTATTGATGCAAGTGGGTTGACGGCTTTAGAAGCCTTGTCTTGTTCTGATAATAATATTTCAGCTATTAAAATAAATGGTTGTGAAAGTCTTCAGCTAATTTACTGTGCTGGGAACAATCTTTCTGCTTGTGGTCTTGACTCTCTTTTTCACCAGTTGCCAAGAAGACAGGAGAGTAATAAAGGAGAGATATCTATTAAGGATGGAGTATTCACTAATCCCGGAACACTAACCTGCCGTGATACGATTGCAACTAATCGTAACTGGAAGGTTTTAGATTACAATGATGAAAATGAGGAGATTCCTATTGTAAATGAAAATTATGAGTGTCCCTATTTCACTCTTGGTATAGAAGATATGATAGTAAATAATATTAATGCAAGGGTTTATCCCAATCCGGTGAGTAATAATTTGAATATTGAATGTGAGGAAAGTATCAATAAATTAGAACTTTATGATGCTTTTGGCAGAATAGTTATTAGCCAAGAGAGTGTTCAAAACAATACCTCTATTGACGTATCAAGCCTTGCTAACGGAATCTATATTCTAAAACTTCGTACTGCCGAAGGGGTGGGAGAGTATAAGGTTGTGAAGGATTAAGGGGGGGGGGAGTAAAATAGGCTCATAAATGCAATTTTTTGGTTAAATTTTATTTACTAAATTTGAGCCTTATACTATATCCTCTTGGTAATTTAAACAAGCTTCGACTATCTGTTTAGAATAACTCAAGTGTTTAAATATGTTTTCATTTGCTAAATTTAACAATCTTCTACGCTCAAAAACGATATTATCAATTAAATCAAGGTCAAGTTTAAACATACCATTGGAGTTGTCAAAATCTTCAGGATAAAACATTGCGTGTATAAATGGAGTAAGATAGTGTCTATAAAACTTATCATAGCGTTTTGTTTCGACTTGTTTGCCGAACCAATCTTTTCCACATGCACATTGTCCAAATATAATAATTGTATTGGGATTGTTATCTTCAAATGGTATCCATCCAACAACATCAAGCCCTTTTTCTTTTGTATTGCTGTTTGAAATCGAATTGATGGCTCTATCATCAACCCAATAGACATTAATATCTTTTCCTAATTCTCTAATTTTATTTTTTGCATTTCCTGTATATTTAGAATGACTTCCAAAACCGAAAACTTTTGCATTATTAGGCAGATATGCTTTTAAAACTAATTCAGACAATTTTTCAAAATCATCAGTAATAAATTGTTGAAGTTTTTTAAACGAACTTAAAGAGGAAGCTATTAACAAATAAATATACAATTTTTGTTGTTCTGACAGATCAGACTTTGCTATGGCTTTAATACCTTTCTTATTATCAAATATGAAAGGATAATTATTACCATAAATTGACTTTCTTTCCTTTAAATATTCAAAATATGTATTCACATATCCTTCTGCCTTATCGTTTGCCAGAGAATCAAGCGAGCCATATTCTCCATCTTTTGGATCTTCTATTTCAATTATGACACCTTCATCAGAAAGTCTATCTATAATATCTGATTGGGATACAAATTCAGATGTAATAAGGCTAACTAATTCAATATAGTCGGCATAGTATTGTTTTTTATATTTTGCAGAGCTAGGTGTTTTTATTGTAAGCGGATTAAACTCTTCCTGCATTCTTTTATCAAAACTCGTCATTTCTAAGTTCCTTTGCTAATTTTATTTTTCTTATTCGTTGGTATATTTCATTCAAGTCATTATCAAGGTTACTATAAAACCGTTGTATTTTTACGGTCAATAAATCTGCTTTCTCCATTTGTTTAATTGCGTTTTTTATTGCGTTTTCAAATTGAACATCAAATTCGTCTGTAAATTCAATCGCAATAAAAAGATTTTCTCCATCCCTAAATGCTTTTAAAGCTTCTGACGAAGCTAAAACTTTATTAAGAGTATTTAAATTTTCACTATCTCCAATTATTTTATTTGGTAAATCTTTGTTAAACAACCAATCAGTCCATTCTTTTAGGTTTTCATTTTGAATATCCTCTGTAGGATTATCTTTATTAAAATCGACTCCAAGAAACTTGCTAATATTAGAACGGCTCAAGCTATCAGCTAGGTAGTTAAAATAAAATGTAGTATCATCTAATCCACTTATTTTATAAAAACCATTCTTTTCGATTACTTCATACAATTTATAACCAGCAAGAATTCGAATAACATAATCTTTGCGACTACCTATCATTTTGGCTATTTCTCTGCTAGCATTATTGATAGAATCTGATGGGAAATAGTCATCTTTAAGTTTTGCCAAATAGCGAGCTTTTTCTAGTAATTTCCATGACTTTATTCCCGTTATATGCCTATAGCCAAGATACTTTAATATGTCGTCTTTTTTCTCAAACACTAAGCAAGGTATTTCTTCTGGAATATTTTGTTCGTCTGTTTCGTTGAGTACTTGTTGTATCTTGCTTTTATAAATTTCTCCTAACTCTGGATTATGAAGTAATTTCACAGCTGAAAGACGTCGATTCCCTTCAACAACTAAGTACTTACCTTGCTTATTAGGAATAACTAATAGTTGCTCTCCTTCAAAAAAGCCATTTTTACCAATGGCGAGCATAAGTTCAATTAAGGAAGCGTCAGATAAAAGAAAATTTATGATTTCCTTTTCACTTTTATTGCTCATTGATTTAGGTAAACGCGGATTTTCTGAATCTAACACTAAATCCGCAATAGATATTCTTTTATGTTCTACATTTGCCATAATCATTAAATTTTATTTCGTTCCCAGTATTGATTTGCTTTGAATAATTTTGCCTTATCAAATTCCTTTATATTAGAAATTGCTTGCCCTTTCTGGATTTTCGACATGCTTTGAACTATAATATTAGTGTCCCTACCCGACAACCCAAGAAATTTCTCCATTGCCTTTGTATTGTTTTTATCTTTAATATCTAATAAAAAAGCTATTTCGCACATAGAAGAAAAATCAAAACCTTTTTGATTGTATTCTTCAATTCCTTGCGATAACAATACGATTGAAACGCCTTTTGATCGAATTTCTCGCAACATTTTTTCTAAAATTTCTTCGTATTTTTTTTCTTTGAATAGAACATGTGCCTCATCAATCAAAATTACATAACGTAATGATTTGATATTATTCTCACTCGGACTATTGTCCATATTCATAAAAGTATTATAAATATAATTGATAATCAAAAATAGAGACGTAAAACGTACAGAGGTAGGCAGGTCTCCTGAAAGTGATAGATAGAGATTTTTGTTGAAAAAATTGGATTCGTTCTTACGATCTTCCAAAAAGATTTTATAACGACTCAAATCATTCATTATTTCCGTTAATGTGTCTTGCTTATCGTAAATTTCTTGTAATTTCTCGTTAACTTGTGGAATTGTTGGATAACTTCCATCTAATTGTTCATTAAATGCTTCCGATGTTGCTTCACGAAGTTTTCCTTTTTGTTTTATTCCTAAATTTGAATATTTGCAAACAATATCTACAAACTTATCAATTCCCATATTTTTATCGCTTTCATTTATATTGTCAATAAAAGTAAGTGGATTAACAGGAAATTGAGTTTTAGGCACATCTATAAACTCTGTTTCTGTATCGTTAAAAAACTTTTCATAAGTTTTCACGTCGTCTTGTTTTAGTCCTTTGAAGTCTAAATAAATGTAGTTGACGTGTCCGTTTGATTTTTCGTAAATTTGTGAAATGAAATCAAGGGCGAATTGTGTTTTTCCTGTACCCGAATTTCCCGCTACTGCAATATGGCAGTTATTGTATTTTGTGTTATCATTAATACTTAGATATACAGGCTCATTTGTGTCAATAGTTTTTCCAACTTCTAATTTGATTATGTTAGAAAAATATGATTTTTCAATATTTTGATGAACATTTCTGACATGTTCTGTTGAAACAGCAACATCTACAAGGTGTTGTGTTCCTTTATCAATATGTTCGTTTAGAAAATCAAAAAAAGTGTATTCGCTTGTGTCAAAAATCTTATCTAATAGTTCTAGCCCGTTGTCTATGTGGAGCTTTACATATTTTGGAATATTTTCATCTGTTTTATAAATTTCATAATGCTGACAAACCAAAGCAATGTAAAAATCACGGAATCGAGAATCAAAAAGAATGTGATCTTTATACTCTTTTCCTCTAGAGTCTGTTTGAGCAAACATTTGATTTACATTAAATTTTACTCCTCTTTGTAAAGAATAAGCAAGTGCAATTCTTGCAATTACATTTTCTGGTGTACGGTCTCCAAGTTTTGGAGTTAAACGACGAATTATTTCTTGACTTTTTTCAGAAGTTTTTATATTAATTTGCATTGCTAATATAATTATATTTTGTGAAAAAATCATTTGGTTCAGTTTCTGAAAACTCTGAACTATCTGACGATGTGTTATTAATTAAAAATGTTCTACAAACATTTGATTGCAATAATTTGTATTCATTTTCGGTCAACTCTTTGTGTAACAGAGGGAAAATTACAACTTGTTTTGCTACATTTGGATAAAAATGCCTAATAATATTTTGAGCGTGTTGATTATCAAATTTTTGCATAGGAGAATCTATAAAAACAGGAAAATCAATTTCAGACTCTGAAACAAGTGAGCTTAATAATGCTGAAGCATATAATTGTCTTTCTCCCATAGAAAGTCCACTTTTATCAATTTCTCTGTTAGCTTCTCCATACAGAACAATATCAATGTCTTCACTCGTAAGTATGTCAACATCAACTTGTTGTACAAAGTCTTTTTTATGCAAAAGTCGTTGCAAAGAATCAAGCATTTTTATTTGTAATGATTCTTTTTTTTGTTGTTTGAATTTAAATATAAACTCTTCCAAAGTTTTTATTAATTGTTTTGTTTTTTGCTCTTTTTCAGAATATTGAGCTGAATCGTCAATTTGTTTTCGAATTGCTGTTTGATCTTGTCTGTGTTTTTTCAAAGCATCTCTCAAATCATCTATTTTTTGATTTAAAGAGCCTATTTCTCGTTCTTTTTCACTAATTTGTTTGTCTAATTTTTCTTTTTTATCTCTTAAATCAGCAATATGTGCATCTTGTGCATTCTTTTCTGCATCTCTAATCTTACGATTTATTGAGTCTATCTGATTTTTAATATATGAATATTCATTATTCAAATTTTCAAATTTATATTTGAAATCATTCTTTATTAACGAAATTAATTGATTTACTTCATTGGTCTGATTATCTGAAAAATCATGTAAAACTGTCATGTTTTCGTCAATTTCTTGTACATCAGAATAGAAATATTTTTTAACCAATCTTTCAAATTGATTAATATAGAAATCAGCTGTTTTAATATCTGGAACAAATTTTAATGTTTGTTTTTCGGATTCGATATCTTGACGAATTTTTGTAATTTTTTCTTTTACATCATCCTGTTTGTATTTTTGCTCTGACAATAATCTTTCATTTTCTATTTGTTCCGCCACATTTGCCAATGTTTCACCTGCTAATGCAAATGGTATAAAATCAAAAGTTTCTTTAAGCTGTTCTTGTAACTTTGATTTCTGTTCTTCTAAATTATTTTTCTCTTCTCGTAAATTCATGAGCTCTTCTAAACTCATTGTATCTCCAGCTTTTACAAGTTTTAAAGAGATGTCGTCGGATTCGTATTTTTTCAATCTGATTTCTTCTGTAAGGTCAGAGATTTTGGTTTCGTAATTTTCAATTTCAAGCTCTACATTTTTTATGTCAGCTTCAAGTTGATTCAATTTTTGTTTATCTTCCTTTTTTGCTGATTTTTTACGGTATTCGTCCAATTTATCTTCAAGATTATCTTTTAACATCTCATATTTTTGAATGCCCAATACTTCGGAGTATGCTCTGCTTAACTCTCTACGCTGGTCTTTTTGAGTTATTTCCGCTAATGCAGTAATTTTTTCAGCATCAAAAAAGAAAAATTTTGCAATAGCAATTGGTAAAATGAACTCTCTAATAAATATTTCTTCGCCTTTTTGGTTATCTTGTGATAAGTTTTCAATAAGTTCTTGAGGTTGGCCACTTATCAAAACTTCTACTTTGTCGGAAGTACCCGTAACAATATTATAACTGCGTTTTACAACGACATCACATAAAACATTTTGAACATTAACCTCTGAAAAATAAATAGATACAGAAAACTCTGTTTCACCTTCTTCGGCAGATTTGCGATTCATGCTGTCTGTAATATATTTTGTATAATTACCTTTGTTTTCGATCTCTTTCTTATACATTGTATCAACTTGCTCCATGTTTTTGCCGTACAAACACCAAACAAGCGACATTAAAAATGTAGTCTTGCCAAAACCGTTTTGTCCACTAACAATCACAATGTTTTTTCCTTCCTGTGGTGTTAAGGAAATTCGATTTACACCTTTGTAAATTCTGAAATTATTGAGTTCTACTTCCTTTATATACATTATGCTGTTTCTTTTTTAAGGTACTTTTCAATAACTTGCTCCATTTCATCTTTTAATCCGCGTTTACGATTTAAGAGTGCTTTTTGTTTTTGTAATTCAAGAAGTTCTTGAATTAAACTGAAATCATGACTTTCATCGTCACAAACTGATTTCAATAAATCGATTTCTTTTTGTATTTTTTCATCTAAAACTTTCATATCTAACTCTTTGTTATATACTTCATTGTAAATTTGTGACACAGTTTTGTAGGTTGTGATTTCTTTATAGTCTTTATTAGGCATTGCTAAATCTCTACGCCAAATAACTTGGATAGCAATTAATTCAGAGTTTTTTATTAGTTCAATATTTGAATCAAACTGTTGAATATACCTTTGGGTTTCTAATATTTGTTTTAATAGTTTACTTCTATATTCAATAGTGTAATTCCCTTGATTGTGCCCGTCTGCAGTAACCGCTTTTTGTCCATTTCTCCTAGTTGTCTCCCTATTATCTGATACGTTTCGTTCTTCAAACATACTACGGCGTAAATCTAAAAGAGGTTTTAACCACTCTTTTCCATTTTCAACCTGAGCAGTAAGCGACTTGTCCTCTTTTACTACCGTGCAAGTCCAACATCCAAAGCGGCTTTGTCCGCAAGATTGATGTTTATCATCAGAAACCATTGTTGGACATTCATAATCGTCAGCACTTGCGTCAGCATAAATTTGGAATAACTCTGAGTTATTTGCACCCCAAGGGGAAGATATTGTATTTATTATATACCAAATTTCTTCTAATTCTAATTCTTTAATTGGGGAATAAACAAAAGTATTGACTTGATTTGGGTGTTTTGTTAAGCGTTTTCCTCGAATTTCGTGTTTTTTTATTGTGTTTGAGCGATTAACACTTTCACTTCTACGAGTGCCAACCAAAATAATGGCTTCACCATTTTTATCAACTTCTTCAACAATATATCTAGAAGTCGGCTTTATTTTCATTTTATCAGTACACCAACGAAAAGTGTTATTTGGCACAGGATAACCACGTCCGACCACGTTTACCCAAAAAGTATCCTCTAAACGAGGAACAGTTTTTTCTACTGAAATTGGCATGTCTCGTTGTACAGCAGTCTGTTCAATTTTCCCCAACACATTATTTACATATTCTTTAATTACAGGATTTTCAACCAATGTATCGTTACAAATAACATGTATTTCTCGTTTTCTCAGTTCTTTTGGTATTTGTTCCAAAGCTAACCAAACTAATTGTAAAAGTGCAGTTGAATCTTTTCCCCCACTAAAACCAATAATCCAAGGTCGTAGATTATCCTTTGTTAAATATTGGTCTTTAAGTTCTGATATTATGTAGTTAATTCTTTTACTCATTCCTAACAGTTAACATGTAAAATTATCGTTACAAAGATAGTTATAATTTCGCTTTTATTCCGGTAAAAACACGAAAGAATAGTATAATATTTTTTATCTCTTTTTTAGATTATGTTACTTTAAACGCAGTAGACGATAAACTATTTTGCTTCAAAAAACATCTCTAATCCAATTTCAACACCGCTAAGAAGGCAGATTGGGGAACTTCTACGTTACCAATCTGTCTCATTTTCTTCTTTCCTTTCTTTTGCTTTTCAAGTAGTTTGCGTTTTCGAGAAATGTCTCCTCCGTAGCATTTAGCCGTTACATCTTTACGAAGTGCCTTGATGGTCTCCCTTGCAATGATTTTAGAACCTATCGCTGCCTGAATGGCTATGTCAAATTGTTGCCTCGGAATGAGTTCCTTTAATTTTTCGCAAATTCTTCGTCCAAAAGAGTATGCGTTGTCAACATGTATTAAAGACGATAAGGCATCAACCGAATCCCCATTGAGAAGAATGTCGAGTTTAACTAATTTAGCAGGCTTATAGTTTGAAATGTGATAGTCGAAAGAGGCATAACCTTTGGAAATACTTTTTAATTTGTCGTAAAAATCGAAAATTATTTCGCCCAAAGGTAAGTCGAAAGTTAATTCAATCCGATTACTAGCTATGTAAACCTGATTTAAGAGCGTTCCTCGCTTGTCTAAACAGAGTTTCATTATAGGTCCTATGTAATCGGCTTTGCTAATAATTTGCGCTCGTATATAAGGTTCTTCTACGTAATCAATAATATTAGGTGCGGGCATACCTGCTGGGTTGTGAACTTCTAGAACCTCTTTTTTGGTAGTAATTACGTTATAAGATACGTTCGGGACGGTTGCGATAACGTCCATATTAAATTCTCTATCCAGCCGCTCCTGAATAATTTCCATGTGCAGCAATCCTAAGAACCCGCAACGAAAACCGAATCCTAATGCGACAGATGATTCCGGAACGAAAGTTAAGGAGGCGTCATTAAGTTGCAACTTTTCGAGTGACGTTCTCAATTCTTCGTAATCGTCGGCATCAGTAGGATAAATTCCTGCGAAAAGCATCGGCTTAACCTCTTTAAATCCTGCAATAGCACTATCACAAGGCGTTTCCACATGCGTAATAGTATCTCCGACCCGTACCTCTTTGGAGGTTTTAATACCGGAAATAATATAACCCACATCGCCGGCGGAGAGTGTATCGGTAGGCTCTTGTTTCAGTCGTAAAATTCCTATTTCATCAGCATTGTACTCTTTCTCCGTAGAGATGAATTTTACAAAATCATTTTTACGTAAAGTGCCGTTGAAAATTCTAAAGTAAGCGATTATACCGCGATAGGAATTAAAAACGGAATCAAAAATAAGAGCTTGTAATGGAGCGTTAGCATCTCCTTCCGGTGGGGGAATTTTATTGATAATAGCTTCTAATATAGCGTCAACCCCGTAACCCGTTTTCCCGCTCGCTTCAATAATCTCTTCTTCTTTACAACCTAATAAATCAATAATTTGCTCTTTAACCTCCTCCGGAATTGCCGAAGGCATATCCATTTTATTGAGAATAGGAATAACCTCTAAGTTGTTTTCAAGAGCCAGATAAAGATTAGATATCGTTTGTGCTTGTACTCCTTGCGTAGCGTCAACAAGCAGAAGAGCACCTTCACAAGCCGCTAAGGAACGAGAAACTTCATACGAAAAGTCAACATGCCCCGGAGTGTCGATAAGATTAAGTGTGTACTCCTCCCCTTGATACAAATAGTTCATTTGTATAGCATGACTTTTAATAGTAATTCCCCTCTCACGTTCCAAATCCATATTATCAAGAACCTGATTTTGGAACTCTCTTTCGCCTATTGTGTTTGTTTGCTGTAAAAGTCTATCTGCTAATGTACTCTTACCGTGGTCAATATGAGCGATGATGCAAAAATTTCTGATTTTTTTCATAAGGTGCAAAAATACAAAAAAAATCTACTTCTTTGGAAACTCATTTTTAAGAGAAAAATACCACTCCTCACCATATTTTCTAATCAGCGCATCTTTCAAGAAATCAATCACTCTTATCTGCTTCTCTTCTCCTTTAATGTAAGCATTTTTACAAACTTGCCAACGATGTAAATTCAGAACTTCATAATCGGGCAATTTCGTAACCCGAATCGGATATAAATGACAAGAAATAGGTTTATAAAAGTCTATTTCGCCATTCAGATAAGCCTTCTCAATAGCGCATTTAGCTATCTTGCCGTCATAGTGAACATAAGCACAATCTTCATTTTGGAGAAGTGGAGTAACTAATTCATTATCAGAATCATAATCGAAAAAGCCGTTCTTTTCTATAATTTTAGTCCCCTCCTTTGTCATATATTTTTTAAAAACAGCAAAATGCTCTTCTAATAATTTAATTTCATAATTCTCCAATGGTGCGCCTGCGTCTCCGTCAAGGCAACAAGCTCCTTTGCATGTTTGCAAATCACAACAGAAAAAGCTCTCTATTACTTCATCAGACACCAAAATGGTATTAATAATATGCATAAATAAAGTAAAGTTTAATAGTTAGAGCCGTTCAAGTTTAACCGTAAAATGTCTCATGATTTCTGCTTCCCATGCTATTTTCACTCCACGGGTAATGGTTTCGCGTCTGTCGTACACATTTTTTAGTGCGGCGGCTATAACGTCCATGTGATTATTGGTATAAACACGTCTTGGAATAGCGAGACGCAATAAATCAAGTCCGTTAAAACGATTTTCACGAGTTATCGGGTCTCTGTCCGCAAGGAGATAGCCAATTTCACAACCTCTAATGCCGGCTTCCAAATAAAGCTCAATGGTTAATGTCTGGGCGGGGAACTCCTCCTTTTTAACAAATGGAAGAACTTTTGTGGCATCAACAAAAATTGCATGTCCTCCGGCGGGACGTTGGTAATAGATTCCATACTCATCTAACTTCTTAGCTAAATAAGCGACCTGTTTGATTCTCGTATCCAAATTATCGAACTCCGTATTTTCGTCTAATCCAATAGCTAAAGCATTCATATCTCGTCCGCTCATACCGCCGTAAGTTACATAGCCTTCATAGATAATCCCTTTTATTTTCGCTTCTTCGTACCACTTCTCAATATTTGTAGCCATAAAGCCGCCCATGTTCACGATAGCATCTTTCTTCGCACTCATCGTCATACCGTCAGCATAAGTAAACATCTCTTTACAGATTTCTTTTATCGTTTTATTTTCGTAGCCTTTTTCGCGAAGTTTAATGAAATAGGCATTTTCAGCAAAACGAGCCGCATCAAAAAGGACATATTTGCCGAAGCGATTAGCAATTTCGCGAACTTCCTTTAAATTTTGCATGGACACGGGTTGACCGCCGGCTGTATTATTAGTAATAGTTACAATAACAAAAGGAATTTTATCGGCACGTTCCGTCAATACTTTTTCCAATTTTTTCGGGTCTACGTTTCCTTTGAAAGGAACCTCTAACTGCGTATCTTTTGCTTCATCAATCGTGCAGTCGATAGCAAAAGCTTTTCGGGATTCGATATGTCCTTTAGTGGTATCGAAATGCGAGTTTCCCGGAACAAAGTCGCCCTCTTTTACTAAACATGAAAAGAGTACATTTTCGGCGGCACGTCCTTGGTGCGTTGGTAAAACATGTTTAAATCCCGTAATTGCAGTAATCATATTTTTCATATTGAAAAAGGATTCGGCTCCGGCGTAGCTTTCGTCTCCCACCATCATGCCTGCCCACTGCCTATCGCTCATTGAACCTGTCCCGGAGTCCGTAAGTAAATCAATATAAACTTGGTCTGCTTTTAATTGAAAGACATTATAATGAGCTTCTTTAATCCAGGCTTCACGTTCCGCGCGTGTGCTCTTTCTAATGGGTTCCACCATTTTGATTTTCCACGATTCTGCAAAAGGTAATTCCATAATTCTTAGGGTATTAGTTAATATATTTTCAATTATTTTTTTCTTTTTAAAAGGTTTATGCATTTAGGACAGTCATTACAAACAATTGTTGTATCATTCGCATCAATTGTTCGTATAATTTCCCCGTCAATCTCATAATCTATCCACTTTCCACTACAAATGCCATTTTTGTAAAATCCCCATTTAGCTACTTGCCCATGCTTGAAATAAAATTTCCATTCACCGTCCCGTTCTCCCATATTGTAATGTCCTTCGTATAAGGGAGTTCCGTCTTCTCGATACACTTTATATTCTCCTTGCTCTTTCCCTTTTACGTAAAAAGCTTCCGTTTGAATTTTCCCATTTTTATGATAAGCAAAAGCCGGTCCATCTTTCACGGCATGATATGCCGAATCTTCTTTTACTGTTACAAAAGAGCAATCGGTATATTTTTTCTTATTCTTGTAATATCTAATCTCGCGTAGCAATTCATTTGTTAAATTCCCGCTTGAATCTACTTTGTAAAAATGAACAATATTAGGAGTGCTATCAGGATACATTATCATCACCTTTCTGCCGGGTAAACTATCTTCAGGATTAGCAACGGTGGTAGTTGTCTCTTTTTGAGAATTGCAACTTCCTAAGGTTAAAAAAGCGAGAAATAGTATAAAAAATAGATAAATCGGGTGTTTCATAATTGCGTTTTTGCAAAGATAAATTTTTTTCAGGAAATATTACAAAAATAGCAGTGAAAATTTTGAATATTATTCTAAACTTGTAGCTTTTAGTAGGGGAAAATATTTTTATTTTTTATTAGGGCGTGTCCCCTCGCTGCGCTCGGGGTCGGCGTACGGCTGCAAGTACGCGGGCGGTAGCCGTGGGGACGCAAAGCCGCAAAAAGAGCTTACAAGCTCGCTTTTTTGCGGCAGCGTCCCCAGCGCCTCCCGCCCTTGCGGGCTTTCCGCCTCCCGCCTCACGCAGGAGAGAGATGGCAAGCGTGCCATCTCTCTCCTATCAATTGCCACGACTTTTAAGTTGTAGGCGGCGTTATTGCACTGATACTGTATACTTTAGCCTAAACTTATTTTATTATAAATGATACCTCTTCGGGGTTCACTAACTTTGGGCTTGCTCTTTTACTACAATCATATCCCCCTTCGGGGTTCATTTTCCACTCTCTACTTCAATCTAAATAGTTCTGCACGAGCAACTTGCGTGCGTGAGGGCGCAGCCGGAAAGCCCGCAAAGGAAGGAGCTTTGAAGAGCAAGGAGAAAAAGAGCGACTTTAGAAGCTCCTTTTTCGACTATGCTATTCATAGCTCCTTCCTGCGGACTTGGAGGCGAAGACCGACCCCGAGCGCAGCGAGGGGGCACGCCAAAAAGAAAATTATAATCAAGAAAATGCAAATAATTGTAAGCGGTAAATAGATGGCGTAAAATGGTCTCTCTTTTTTTTGTATTTTTGTACTTCGATTTGTAAATGTAAAAAATTAAATTATTCTAATTATGAAAAAAAACATGGCAATATTTGCATTATCCGCACTTTTTTTGTTTAGTTGCGGTAAAAAGAAAGATGATTCTGCTTCTCAGGACACAGCTAATCCATTTTTTAAAACTTGGACAACTCCTTACGGAATTCCTCCTTTTGAAGAGATTAAAGCCGAGCATTATATACCGGCTTTTGAACGTGGAATGGAGGAGCAAATAGCTGAAATTGATGCTATTGTGAATAATCCGGAGGCTCCGACATTTGAAAATACGATATTAGCCTTAGAATATAGCGGTGAGTTGTTATATAATGTTGCTGCCGTTTTCTTTAACCTGATGGAAGCTGTGAATAGTCCTGAAATGGAAAAAATAGCCGAGAATATTTCTCCTAAGTTGTCGAAGCATAGCGATAATATCGGACTTAATCCCGAGCTTTTTAAGCGTATTAAAACCGTTTATGACAATAAGGAGAATCTTAATCTCACTGCTGAACAGATGCGACTTTTGGAAGAAAATTATAAATCTTTTGTTCGTGGCGGTGCTAATATTCCGGTTGAGCAACAACCTCGTTTTCGTGAAATTAATGAGAAATTATCGCTTTTAACATTAAAATTTGGGAATAATGTTTTGAAAGCTACGAATAACTATAAATTAGTAGTTGATGACGTTGCACAGTTGGAAGGAATGCCGAAAGGGCAACTTGAGGCGGCATTAGAAGTCGGAAAAGCCGATAAGGCAACCGAAGGGAAATATGTGTTTACAATACATTTACCCAGCATGGAACCTTTCTTGATGAATTGTAAAAATAGAGAACTTCGTAAAGAACTTTGGACTGCCTACTCCACGCGTTGTTCGTCAGATTCTCTCGACAATAGTGAAATTATTAATGAAATTGTGAATTTACGTCTCGAAAGAGCTAATATATTAGGATTTCCTTCTCACGCAGCGTACGTTTTAGACGATTGTATGGCAAAAACGCCGGAAGCGGTAAACAATTTGCTAATGCAAGTTTGGAAACCGGCTTTAGCAAAAGCTAAAAAAGAGGCTCAAGAATATCAAAAGATGATTATTGCCGAAGGAAATAGTTTTAAATTAGCTCCTTACGATTGGCGTTATTATAGTGAACAATTGAGAAAAGCGAAATATGACTTGGACGATGATGTAATACGTCCTTATTTATCTCTCGAAAATGTTAAAGAGGGTATTTTCACCGTTTGCGACAAACTATACGGTATCAGTTTTAAAGAAAATAATGAACTTCCTAAATATCATCCCGATGTTGAGACTTACGAAGTTATGGAAAATGACCAAGTTATAGCAATTCTCTATCTTGATTTTTTCCCGCGTGAAAGTAAACGTAGCGGAGCGTGGATGACCAATTTTAGAGAGCAGTATGTAAAAGATGGAAAAAATGTAATTCCTATTGTTTCATTGGTTTGTAATTTCACAAAACCTACGGCTGAAGTGCCTTCATTATTGAACTTTGATGAAACATCTACTTTCTTCCACGAGTTCGGACACGGACTTCATAGCATATTATCCAAATGCACATATCGTTCTTTATCAGGCACTAACGTTCCTCGCGATTTTGTGGAATTACCTTCGCAATTCTTTGAACATTGGGCTACCGAACCCGAAGTGATGAAAATGTATGCAAAACATTATGCTACAGGAGAAACTATTCCCGATGAGTTAATCGATAAATTAGAAAAAGCTGCTACTTACGGACAAGGATTCATAAATACGGAATTGTTAGCCGCTTCTTTCCTCGATATGGATTATTACACGATAACAAAACCTACGAATATCACTCTACCGGAATACGAAAATGCGGCTATGAAAAAAATTGGCTTAATTCCTGAAATTATTTCAAGATATAAGAGCCCCTATTTCCAACATATTTTTTCCGGCGGATATAGTTCAGGTTATTACAGCTATACTTGGGCGGCAGTGTTAGATAATGACGCATTTGAACCCTTTAAAGAAAAAGGTATTTTTGATCCCGAAACGGCTAAGTCGTTTAGAACTAATATTTTAGAGAAAGGAAATACGGAAGAACCGATGACTTTATATATTAAATATAGAGGTCAGGAACCGTCCATTGAGCCGTTGCTAAAAAATAGAGGATTGAAGTAATTCAAGGTTTTATTATTTTTGCGACCTAATTTTAATTTTAAAAATTATGAAAGTTGCTGTTTTTCCAGGTCAAGGTGCCCAATTCTCAGGAATGGGCAAAGACCTTTATGATAACTATTCGCAAGCAAAAATGATGTTCGAGGAAGCCAATGATTTGTTGGGTTTTTCTATTACGAATATTATGTTTTCAGGTACGGAAGAGGAGTTGAAGATGACGAAAGTTACGCAACCCGCTGTTTTTCTGCACTCTATTATTGCGTACCAAGTGCTGCAAGATGATGAACTGTTAGCTATGACCGCAGGACACTCGTTAGGGGAGTTTACGGCATTAGTAGCTAATAAAGTACTAAGTTTTCGTGATGGACTATCATTAGTTTCAAAACGTGCTCATGCTATGCAAAAAGCTTGTGAGAAAACACCTTCTACCATGGCGGTCGTCCTTGGTTTTGATAATCAAAAGATAGAAGAGATTTGTCAATCAATAGATGAGGTTGTTGTTCCCGCTAATTATAACAGTCCGGGACAATTAGTTATTTCCGGTTCGATAAAAGGAATAGAGTTAGCTGTCGAAGCGTTGCAAAAGGCAGGTGCTAAAAGAGTGCTGCCGTTAAAGGTTAGTGGGGCTTTTCACTCTCCGTTTATGTTGTCAGCGCAGGAGGAGTTAGCAGAAGCCATTTCAACGACCCAGTTTAATGACCCGATTTGTCCGATTTATCAAAATTGCACGGGAAAACCGTCGTTAGTGGCGACTCAAATAAAAGAAAACTTACTTTCTCAGCTCACTTCACCGGTATTGTGGATGCAAAGCGTTCAAAATATGATTGAAGACGGAGCAACGCGTTTTATTGAGTACGGACCCGGCGAAGTTTTACAGGGATTAATCAAAAAAATAGACCCCTCTATTGATGTAACGAGCGTGAAAATTTAAAACAATTACAAACTCCCAAATGGAATTGATAATTCAATTCCGACCTCTAATCTCGGCAATTCCGTTTTTCCCATTTTCTCATTAAATAAATCAGAAAAACGGTATTGTCCGTATATAGCGATGAGTTCGTATCCTAATCGTGCGCGTACTCCCCATTGCAACGGATTGAAACCTCGAATGCTTTTACGAGTTTCTGTTTTAACAACCTTATGCTCTAATTTCTCTTTCATAAAATGGTTGTTGGCACAAACCCAACTTCCATAAACGCCGGTGTCAAAAAAGAGTCCAAATCCAATTAATTCATTGGGTAGCAACCTGAAACGTTGATAAACTTCAAAATTCAAAACCGTTATTTTAAGGTATTCGGTGTTGAATTTCTTGCTACCGTCAAAATTATGGACGTAAAACTTATTTGAGCCGATTTCCGTACTGAAGCCAAGATTGTACCATTTGCATATATTCCCTTTAAAGCGTATTCCAAACATAAATGTTTGCGATTTTCCATACCTCATTTTATAATCGGACGCTTTAAAAGGCGGAGTTATAAAGCCCCACGAGAGGTAAGGATAGATGTAATATTTAGATAATACTCCAAACGAAGAAGGCGGTAGATTTACCGGCGGAGAATATTTTACCATATACCTACTAAAAGAACGATCTTCATTACCTTCATCATTCGGAATAATATCCGTTCCGTACAGCAACTCTTTAACCTCTTTTTGATAATAAACACGTAAAATATCTCCATTTTCAATTTTCGATTTATTAAGAGGGAAGACGGTTGATGAAAAATCGGCAAATTTAACTTCCCAATAGTCTCTTAGTTGTCCGTCCGGTTTTTGAATATGAAGTAAGAGAGTGCTGTTGTTTAAATTTTTATTTGGTTTTACAGTGATATATATAGTCTTCTCATTTTGTGTAAAAGTGATGTAGGAAGAGTCCGATGTTTCAGCTTTTTTATTGAGAAAGTAGCTTGCTTGCGGAACACCGTAACCATATCCATAATCAAAATAGGGGTAGAGATCTCCGGATTTTTCAATTTCGGTTTTCATTTCCATTGCTGTGAGTTGCGGACGAGTTTGCCACGCACAAGCGACAAAGCCGGCTACTAACGGACTTGAAAATGAGGTGCCGGACGCTTGGGTAAACCCTTTCTTTGGTTTTGCCACTTGAGCAGTACCGTATGCGGTTACGTTAGGTTTTAGTCGTCCGTCCGCGGTAGGTCCGAAAGAGCTAAAATAGATACGTTTACCTGTTTGAGGTTCAATTCCGCCAACGGACAAAACACTGTCGGCATCTGCGGGTGTAATAAGGACACGCCAGGCTTTGTCGTAAGCCTCATTTCCCATAGAGTTGCAGACTAACATGCCTTTTGCCGCCGCCATATTTGCCGCTCTGCTGACTAACGATTTCTTCCCGTTCATATCTTTCGGATTGTAGCGAGATTTACCGTATCCCAACGAACTATTGATGACATTAGCGCCATTTTTATCAGCCCACTCAACGGCTTGCATCCACCAAACTTCTTCCTTAGCAGGTTCTGAATTGATTTCCGTGCGTGCTAACAAAAATTCGGCTCCCGTTGCCAATCCCATCTTTTGCCCTCTCTGTATGCCTGCAACGCAACTTAAAACCATCGTTCCGTGCGAGCTCCAACCGTAAACATTTTCCTTCTTTAACGGAAAATTCCAAGTTTTAATAATCTGATTATTCTTACGTAAATGAGCAAAAGCTTCGTGCTTATCTACATCGGGAAACCCACCGTCAAAAATAGCGATTCGCACACCTTTTCCATCTATCTGATTTTCAATAAATAAACCGCCCTCAAAACGTTCAACTTGCGGTAAAAACCCGATTTTGTCATAAGCATCATCATTAATTTCAGACGAACAATCTGTTACATTATCCGTGTAAGCCGCCAATCTTCCTTCCGTTTCTATCCGTTCAATCTCTTTTACAAAAGTTAATTTTTCTATTAAGGGCAAATTTTCATCTCTGATTTCCACCGCCATGGCATTAAACCAACGGGTTTCCCCAATCATCTCTTCCGATAATTTTGCAACCTCTTCTTTGTAATTTTCATTTAGTGGAAAATCCGTTATATCGTAAAGAGGAATATTCTGCTGCAGGCGTCTCTCAATCGCTTTAGCATCGAAATAAGAGTACGGGTCGAAAGTCGTTCCGTTTTTATCGGTAAAATAGACCCAATATATATTCTGCGAAGAGATGTAATTTACTATGAACAAAGCCAACAAAGCTAAAGTTATACGTTTCATATTTTTTTATTTTTAATTTTATATGCAAAGGTAAATATTTTTTTGCAATACTATTTCCGACAGCGGAATTAAAAATGCGATAAGAGCCTACATATCTTTTTCTTTCTTTTTGATGCTAATCAACCACAATCCGAGAAAAGTTATCAATCCGTTTACTATAAGCAATTCAAAACCAAAACGATATCCCATAAAAAGCTGAGTTGAGTAGCGTGATAAAAAGTAACATATAAGAGGGGATAATAGAGCAATAAAAGGAATGAGAATCGGTTCCTCTATCTCCCTTTTAGAAAATATACCGAAAGCAAATAAGCCGAGAATAGGTCCGTAGGTATAACCTGCTACAGTAAATATAATTGTAATCAGTGCTTTGTTATGAAATTGAGCAAAGACAATAATGACTAATAAAAAGAGAATTGCAACGAGAATGTGAATTATACGTCTCACTAACACCTGTTTGCGTTCGTCCGGTATATATTTTTCAATTTTTATAATGTCGTAACAAAGCGAAGTTGTTAGAGCGGTTAATGTTCCATCGGCACTCGAATAGCCTGCTGATATAAGTCCTATGACAAAAACGATGGAGGCAAATACTCCTAAATAACCAAAGGTAATTTCCGGGTAAATGCGGTCAGTAGCCATATTACTAATATCGATACCCTTTTCGTGTGCAAAAATGAGCAATAAACCTCCTAAAAGTAGAAATAGTGCATTTACAACAACTAAAATTCCGGTAAAACTCATTACATTATATTGTGCGTCTCTCAAGTTTTTGCACGTAAGATTTTTCTGCATCATATCTTGATCTAACCCCGTCATAGCAATAGTTATAAACATACCCCCTAAAATATGTTTAATGAAATAGTTCGGCTTCTGCCAATCCAATTCAAAAACCTTTGTATATCCGTAATTTGACATTTTCGACCAGACTTCAGGAAAAGTTACATTCAAATCTTTAAAAATGACAATTGTTGTTATCACCAAAGCGGTAAGCATAAAAGTAGTTTGTAGGGTGTCTGTCCAGACAATTGTTTTAATCCCCCCGCGGAACGTATAGAGTAAAATAATTGTAATCATAATTAAAGCGGTGAACCATAGAGGAATGCCCCAAGCATCGAAGATGAAAATTTGCAGAACATAAATCATCAAGTACATGCGAAGTGCAGACCCTAAGAGGCGGGAAACAATAAACATAATAGCTCCCGTTTTATGGGCTTCATTGCCGAATCGGTTGCCTAAGTACTCGTAGATAGAGGTGAGTTGCAATTTGTAGTAAAGCGGTAATAAAAGGTAAGCAATGACCAAATAGCCTAAAATATAACCAAGAACAACGCAAAAATAGGTCATTTGGGTTGTAGCCACATCTCCGGGCACGGACATAAAGGTAACTCCGGACAAGGACGCCCCAATCATGCCGTAAGCTACGACAAACCAAGGAGATTTACGATTTCCTGTAAAATAGGTCTTATTTGTCGCTTTCCGCGAAGAAAACCACATAATGATAAATAAAAGGGCGGTATATAACAAGAAAAGTGAGAAGATTATTAATTGCATAGTCCCGATTTTAAAATTTCCTGCAAAAAAGGTTGAACGAATACTCTGTAAATGAGTTTTAGAAAGGCAATGCTATAACTTATAATACATATCCCAAAATTTTTCTGCCTCTTTCTCTTTACCTCTTTTTTCAAAGCTCTTAGCCATTTTCTGATACAATTTTTTGTAGGTTCCTTCTTTATTTAATCCTTGGTTCATATAAATCTTTATCAGCATTTCTACTCCCTGATTATCAATATAATCAACATCGATTAGTTTTCCGAGCATCTTTTCAGCGGAATTAAAATCTTTCTGTCCAAGATATATATTGCAAGCCAAGTAGTAAGCTGATTTGAATTTAAAATTGTCTTTAATTATTTTCTTGCAAGATTTTAATGCCATGTTTGTATCTCTTTTAGAAATATAATAGTGAGCATTAAAATAGTTTGCAGGCTCGTAAGAGGGAATAAATTCCAACGAATGATCAATAAGGGTTTTGGCACTATCCAGAAATCCGATTTGGAAATAACATTCAATTAAATTCACCAGTGGTGCTTCGTTATAAGGGTCAACCTTTAAAGCCTTTTTAAAGTAAGGCATTGCTGCCACAGTCTGTTTTGCTTTTTTCAACTTGGATCCTTCGAAATCAGATTTATCGGTACGTTTCAGAATAATACATATTGGCTTTCCGTCAACATCAATTGTATGGACTGTATTGGGTGGAGGGAAATGGGTACCTTTAATTTGTTCCGGCATAATTCCGGTAATAGTAAAAATAGCATAATCCCAATCGTTATTTCCTCTTTCATACCAACGGGAAAATACCACTTGAAAGTCAGCAGTATCTTTGCGGAAGAAATAGTTTACCGAAGCAGTGTGCCAGGTAGCAACTTTTATTTTCTTTCCGGTTTCCAGACCACTTTTTTTTGCATTTGCCAGAACCCATTCTGAAGCTTCACGGGTAGAATGATAGTAATAATCCATTTCGTAATTGCCGTAAGCTTTATTCATACCGCCGGACAGTTCATTGAAATAGACGTATTCATAGGGGTGATTGCGGATAATATGCAACAATGGGGGAACTAGTAAAAGAAATGGCAGAATAGTAAGAGCAATTTTCCCATATTTATTTTTTACAAGGTCAATAAGAGCATTAAAACCAAGTCCAGCTGCTACTACCATAGGAGGGTAGGCAAACATCGCATGGCGCCAACCACCGTAAACATTTGATTTTTGATATATAATCCAAAAGATTGGAAAAATAAAAGTGAAATAGATTATGAAAGTGGTAAATCTGTTTTCCTTCCTCCAGCCGCCAATAAACGGATAAAGCAGTATTCCGATAATCACGGCAATAGGAATTGTCATCAGAATAAATTTTGGAGTATAATACCACGGCAGTATATCCGACCACTGCATTTTTCCTTCAAAAACTTGACGAATGGAAATTGCAAAATTCGACATATTAGCCATCGTATCTTTCAGATTATCAATAGGGGCTTTCAGAAGAAACGGCCATAGCAACATAGCAAGCAGATACCCCCCAATAGAGATTCCCAATCCCAAAATTAATATTTTCACAAATTCACGTTTGGAATTTTTAGAAAGCATTCCTTGTTTCCGGTTTCTTATAAAAATATAGATCAAGCCGAATAAACCAAAATATGCAATAATGAGAATCCCCGCAAAACGAACACTGATAGCAAAGCCGATTGAAATAATAAAAAGTATAATAGTCTTTATTTTGATTTTGGGAAATTCCTGCAGAAACCGAATTATGCAGTAAATGCCAAAGATCATACCTGTTGCAAGTGGCAAATCTTTCAAATTATTAAATGAATGCCCAAGAAATCTGGGAGAAAGAAAAATAATGACGAATGAAATAACAGCCGCACGCCACCCGGCAATTCTATAAGCAATCAATCCAACAAAAAGCATAGCGAGCCACCCGAAAATACTGTTGATAATATGACGGGTTAAATAAATGTTCTCAATATTAAAAACATGAGTCACAAAATAAGCTAAGTTATCTACAGATTGACCATAATAGGGCAGATTGTAATTAGGTGTAACAACAGCTGCTGTAGAATCCTTTCCAAAAGTAGTATAATATTTATAGACATTTTCGGCATGTTTATAGTGAAATTCTTCATCTCCGGAATTTCCGGCACCAAGACTAAGAATTATAATTGCAATCAATCCGACAGATGCCAATCCCCAAAAAATCCATTTCCAAATTTTTTCACTTGGATTATTAGGAATTTTAAATTTTAATTCTTCAAAAGAAGGTGTAATCTCATTATTTTTTTGATTACTTGATTTCTTTGGTTGAGTCGATTTTCCCATTTTCATTATATAGAAATTAAAACATTCACTAATTTAATACTCCCCAAATTTATAAATATCACTTTGTTTCTTTTTCAAAATTAATTCTTTCTTTTTCAATAACTAGCGGTCGTTTACGAACTTGAGTATGAATGGCACTAATATACTCACCAATAATTCCAATAAAAATAAGTTGAACAGAAGAGAAAAAGAAAAGCCCTATGACAAGTGGAGCCGTCCCAACAGCAAAACTATCCCAATAAATCAGTTTATAAATAAAATAAACAAGTGCAACTATAAGGCTTAAGAAAGCAACTCCAAATCCGATAAAACTGGACAATCTTAAAGGAATTTTAGAATGATTTACAAAGCCAAGCATAGCCATATCATATAGTGTATAAAAATTATTTTTTGTTTTACCCTGTTTTCTTTTAGGCTGAACATATTCAAGCTCACATCTATTAAAACCCAGTTCACCAATCAGTCCCCTAAAATAAGGATAAGGATCATCTACTTCATTTCTTAGCACATTCATGAACTTTTTATCATATAAACCGAATCCGGTATAATTTTTAATCTGTTCAGATTCAGAAAAATATGAAAGGATGTTATAATACCACTTTCTTAGCATAAACATTAATGGATTTTCCTTACTTTTACTTTTCACACATGTTACAATTATGAATCCTTCCTCCCATTTAGCCAACAGTTTTGGAATCATTTCAGGAGGATCTTGTAAATCAGCGACCAAAGAAATCACACAATCTCCACTTGCCTGCAACATTCCGTAATATGGAGATCTGATGTGTCCGAAATTACGTGCATTGACAATAATTTTAACATTTTTATCTTTGGATGCTATTTGTTTAAGTATCTCAACAGTTTTATCAGAAGAGCAGTTATCAATAAAAATATGCTCATAACAATACTGAGGGAGCTGTTCAAATTGGTTTTTTACTTTTAAATACAACTCTTCAACATTGTCTTCTTCATTATAACAAGGTGTTACTATACTAATTTTTTTCATAAATCATCCATTATTAAAAAATTCTTTTTTTAAAATAAGTCCGGCATTTTCTCGAAGAAAATTTTGCGAACCCGAGATAGAATAGAACTTATCAGGAATTGCAATCCTTCTAATTTTGGGTATATTTTGAATCTCATCATTTTCAATAAAATCGTTTAAATATTCTAATACTACACTTCCCAATCCTCCTGAAGACTGATGCTCTTCTATAGTAATTATCATTTTAAACTTTTCAAATATTTGTTTCAATTGTATTTTATTGACAGGTTTGATAAAAGGAAAACTATATAATGCACAATAAATATTGTTGTTGGAAATAAAGTCATAAGAATATTTTAACATTCCTCCTGTAGAAAGAACGGCTATTGAAGTTCCCTCTTTTACCTTTAAAATATCTCCGGTTTTCATTTTAGAAAAATCTTGGTCAGAATGAGCAATAGCTTCTCCAGCTTTATCCAGTCTTATGTAGAATGGATGCGCAGATTCAACAGCAAGATGAGTAATCCATTTTGCTTCAGTAGGATCTCCCGGAGCACATACCGTCATATTTGGAATAATACGCATCATTCCAATATCTTCAGTAGCTTGATGAGATGCTCCTAAAGAGCCATAAGAAAAGCCACCTCCTATGGAAACAATATTAATATTAAAATCATGATAACACACATCATTGCGAATTTGTTCCATACAACGCATAGTCGGAAAATTTGCAATTGAATAAATAAAAGGAATAAATCCCTCCATGGCTAACCCTACTGCAACTCCTACCATATTCTGTTCGGCAATTCCCACATTTAAGTAACGTGATGGAAATTCAGACGAAAAAGAATCAACAACATTATATCCCAAGTCTCCGACTAATAGAAATATTTTAGAATTTTGACGTGCTTCCCTTATTAACTGTTGAATAAAAGCGGTTCTCATTGTTGTTTAATTTGATTTAAAGCATTAAGAAATTGTTCTTCATTAGGGTTTTTATAATGCCATGCTAATGAATCTTCCATAAAATCAACTCCTTTTCCTTTTATTGTGTGGGCAATAATTGCAGATGGTTTTCCTTTTTCAAATGGGAGTTGCGAAAATGTATTCTTCAATTCATCAATTTTGTGTCCATTAATCTCCCGTACTGCCCATCCAAAATTTTCAAATTTCAATTGCAAGGGTTCTAAATTTAGAATATCATTTGTATTACCCATTGCTTGAATTTTATTATAATCAATTATTAATATAAGCTTTTCTAATTTATGATGAGAAGCGAACATTATTGCTTCCCACATGGAACCCTCATTAAGTTCTCCATCACCTGCCAAACAGAAAGTTCTCCATGGTTCATTTTTAATCTTAGCTCCGTAAGCCAGCCCACAACAAATAGACAAAACATGTCCTAAACTGCCCGCGGAAATTTCAACACCTGGTATTTTATGACTCGAATGACTTAAAAGTAAACTTCCATTTTGAGCGTATGTATCTAATACATCCATCGGAAAAAACCCTTTTAACGCCAATGTAGCATATAAACTCACACAAGCATGTCCTTTTGATAAAAGGAAACGATCTCTTTTTGACCAGTTCGGATTAGCAGGATCATAACTCAAAATCTCATTGTATAAAACAGCCAAAATATCAGCCATAGATAAAGCTCCCCCAATATGCGATGCTTTAGCAGAATAAACCATTTTTAAAGATTCGATTCGTATCTGTTTAGCAAAATCCGATGTGTTAACTTTTTTCATTTTTAAACTTAATTCTGTAATATTTAATAGTTTTCATTAATTTTTCATCAAATCTACTTGTATCAATTTTGCATATTTCAGAATTGAATTTTGTAATATCTCCTTCTATCAACATTGACTGATTAACTCTGTATGGCAAAGCTCCAAAATTTAATTCAAAATTTGGATTAACAATATTTTTTATCATGTTCAATAATGTTTTTAAAGAAATTGCCTTGTCAGATGATAGATTATATATACCCGATTTTGAAGAATATTCTATAATATTCTCAATCGCCTTAGCAAAATCTTTGACATATAAATAAGCATAGCGTTGCTCCCCTGGTGTTAAATCCATAGAAGAACTCGTCATCATTTTTTTTATAACAGAGGGGATTAGCCAACTTTCGTCTTCTCTTTCTCCAAAAAATGAAAAAAGCCTAAGCCAATACCAATCAATACTTTTTGACTCACAGAATGTTTTCATCAATTCAGAACAAGCAAGTTTAATAGCACCATAAGCAGTATCAGGGTTAGTCGGATAATTCTCATCAACTACAGCATTAAGGCAACCATACTCAGCCTGAGATCCTAAACCGATTATTTTTTTTATTTTTACTTCTTCAGCTATTTGAAGAATAGAGTATAATAAATCAATATTTTGAATTTGGGTTCCCCAATCATTTCTTGCATTTGAAGTGACACCAGTCCAAGCTGTGTGAACAATAAAGTCAGGTTTAAATAAAACAGCTTTTTGTTTCCATTCAGTTTCATCAATATTAAGCCAACTTAATTTATCAAAAAAACCGGCACATTTAGATATAGATGAAGTAGAACGTTTAAGCCCCATAATATGATAATTTTTCAGAACAAAATGCTCCGCAATATGAGAGCCTAAAAATCCCGTTACTCCGGTTATTAAGATTTTTTTCATTAAAACACAGTTATTTAATTTTGGCTACGAAAGTTTTAATTTCCTCAATCATATAATCCAACATTTCCTTATTCATTCCGGGATATACGCCTATCCAAAAAGTGTTATTCATAATTTTATCGGTGTTTTCCAAATTTCCTATAACTTTATAGCCAATTCCATTATCACGCATTTGATCAAAGCAGGGGTGTTTTAGTAAATTTCCGGCGAAAAGCAATCTGGTTTGTATATTTTTCTTTTCAAGATATTTAATAAGGTCAATTCTCTTGAATTTAGCTTCTGATTTTAATGTTAATGCAAAACCAAACCAACTTGGATTTGCATTATTTTCAGCTTCCGGTAAATAAAAAATATCTTCGAGATCATCGAATTGTTCTCTTAAATATTTCCAATTAGTGCGGCGAGATTGAATAAAATCAGGTAATTTTTTCAATTGTGCACAACCAACGGAAGCTTGCATATCAGTAACTTTCAAATTATAGCCAAAATGTGAATAAACATATTTATGGTCATAACCAACCGGAAGGTCACCAAATTGTCTTGAGAACCTTTGTTTGCAACTATTATCTTTTCCGGAAGGGCAATAGCAATCGCGACCCCAATCCCGCAATGAAGCAACAATTTTGCTCAGCATAGAATTATTGGTATAAACGGCTCCTCCTTCTCCCATCGTAATGTGATGAGGCGGATAGAAACTAGATGTTCCTATATCACCAATAGTTCCGGTAAATTCATATTTTCCGTTATAAAAATATTGTGCGCCGAGAGCATCACAGTTATCTTCAATGAGCCAAAGGTTATGTTGGTCGCAAAATGCTTTAACTTCTTGCAAATTAAAAGGATTCCCCAAAGTATGTGCAACCATAATAGCCTTGGTTGCAGATGATAAGGCGTTTGTTAATTGGGAACAATCAATATTGTACTGCGGAATAGTAACATCAACAAAAACCGGAATTGCGCCATACTGAACAATTGGGGCAATGGTTGTAGGAAATCCTGCTGCAACAGTAATGACCTCATCGCCACGTTGGATAGCCCTTTCCTTTAACAAAGGAGAAGTTAAAGCCATGAAAGCCAGCAGATTGGCAGAAGACCCTGAATTAGTCAGAAGGCAATGCTTAATACCAAGAAAATTGGCAAAATCTTTTTCAAATTGATTTGCAAAACGTCCCGTAGTTAACCAAAATTCCAAAGCGGCATCAACAAGATTCACCATTTCTTCATTGTCAAATTTCCGACCGCCATAAGCTATGTGATCACCTTTTGCAAAAGATTTTTTCTGTGCAAAAGTTTCTTCATAGTATTCCTTAACCAGTTGTAGTATTTGTTCACGTTTAGTCATATCCTTTTATTTATTTTCCAGTAACCATTTTTTCTATCTCAATTCTTTCAATAATCTTTTGTACTTTTAGTTTTTCCAAATTCCATTCGATTGTTTTTATAGCAATATATTTTCCATAGGCATTGGTGAAAACAATAATATGATTGGGCAAGTTTTTGGAGCAATTCTAACGTTTTTTCTATCAAAAGTTTGCCTATCTTCTTTTATTAGTAAATTATCAATCCATATCATATTGCTGATTAATATTTTTCCAATAATTATCAATCTGCAGGAAAGTCAGATCAACGATATCTGAAGAATTTTTATAATAAGTTTTGTACCATTGAAGAGCAAAATATAAGGCTTCGCGGGCATTATGTTTTGGCTTCCAGTTTAATTCTTTCTCGGCTTTAGTTATGTCTAATAAAAGTAAACCGGCTTCGTGAGGTTGGTTGGGAGATTGCGAAAATTCAAAATTTCCTTCACCCCAAATGTCCACGGCTAATTTAACCATATCTTCAACTGTTAACAAATCCGTTGAATGAGGTCCGAAATTATACCCTTGGGCATAACGGGTGGGATCTTCTACCAATTTTTCTGCAAGTGTAATATAACCGAAAAGAGGTTCCAATACGTGTTGCCACGGACGTACGGCTTGGGGGTTGCGTATTTGAATTATTTCCTTTTTGAATAAGGCACGAACGATATCGGGAATCAGCCGATTGGAAGCCCAATCGCCACCACCAATTACATTTCCTGCCCGTGCCGAAGCAATAGACTTATTATGATTATCATAATCATCTGGATTGAAAAAAGATTTGCGGTACGAATCAATTACTAATTCGGCACATGCCTTGTTGGCACTATAGGGATCGTATCCGCCAAGTCTATCCGTCTCCTTATATGCCTGACCCGTTTCCGAGTTTTCATATACTTTATCGGTCGTTATCATTACTCCAATACAAGGTTTGTCAAGCAATTTCATTCCATCCAATACATTTGCCGTCCCAATAGTATTCACTTCAAAAGTTTCGGCCGGAATTTTATAGGAAGTTAATACAATAGGTTGTGCCGCTAAATGAAAAATAAAATCAGGCTTAAAATCAAGAATATTTTTTCGAAGAAAACTTACATCTCTAATATCTCCGATAACAGACCTACATAATTTATCGCCTTTAATTACAGAAAATAGGTTCGGATTTGTATTTGGCTCTAAGGCATATCCCATCACTTCAGCTCCCAAATAATCAAGCAAACAAAGTAACCATGACCCTTTGAAGCCGGTATGACCTGTTACAAAAACCTTTTTTCCTTGAAAACAATTCATAATAAATAATTTACCATACTTTCCACGGAGCTTTCCCTGATTGCCACATGTTCTCCAAGTTTTGTTTATCACGTTGAGTATCCATACAATGCCAAAATCCTTGATGTAAAAAACCTTTTAATTCATTAAGCTCTGCCATTTTTTCTAAAGGATATTGTTCAAAAATAGTATTATCATCTATTATATAATCAAAAATCTCAGGTTGTAATACCATAAATCCTCCATTAATCACCCTCCCATCAGAATTAGATTTTTCTCTAAAAGAATGAATGGAATTAAAGTCATCCATTTCAATTACACCAAAACGTTGTCCAGGATTTACAGCAGTGATTGTTGCCAACTTGCCATGAGAACAGTGAAATTCCAATAATTTTTTAATATTAATATCAGCAACACCATCGCCATAAGTCAACATAAACGGCTCATTCTGAATATATTTTTGAACTCGTTTAATACGACCACCTGTCATAGTATTAAGCCCGGTATCTACCATCGTCACTTTCCAATTTTCAGAATGATTATCCAAAATCTCAACACTGTTATTAGAAATATCGACTGTCATATCACAATTATGACGAAAATAGTTAGCAAAATATTCCTTAATCACATATTGCTTAAATCCACAACAAATAATAAAATCATTGAACCCATAAGAGCTGTATATTTTCATAATATGCCAAAGTATTGGTTTGTCTCCGATTTCAATCATCGGTTTGGGTTTAAGATGACTTTCTTCACTAATCCGGGTGCCATAACCACCTGCAAGGATAACTACTTTCATGAAAATTATTATTTACATATCAAAACGCAAAAATAAGAAAAAAACTAATAAGAATTATTGCTGTTTGATAAAATGTGTACTCTTGCTCATGTTGGTTAATTGTTATTTTTACAACTGCAAAATAAGCCAAAAAGGGACTAATTCAAAAAGAGAATTAAGCCCCCATTTTTTATCACTCTAAAAAACTTTTATCGGACAGCAATGCCACTACTGAAATACTTACTTTTCTTATTGTGCGTCAAGCGTAAGCGTACATTTTTTGTTCCATTGTTTTTAGAATAATCACTGATTTCGTATCCGATTGTTGTCATTTTTAATAGTATTGATTTTCAACATCTTGCAACTTTCAAAAATTAGTGAACTATTAGTGAATAGTTGCAGCAAAACCTGTTGAAATCGTCCATAGTGCGGTGTTCGGATTACGGCAAAAAAAAAGCGCCAATTCATTGAGAATCGGTGCTTTACGCTTGCTCCCCCTCTTGGACTTGAACCAAGGACCCTCTGATTAACAGTCAGATGCTCTGACCAACTGAGCTAAGGAGGAGTATTTTCGAGCTGCAAAAATACATTTTTTTTTAATATCAACAACTGTTGTGTCGTATTTTTTATTTTATTTTTTAATCTTTGTGATAAGATTTTTGTAGCGAGTTAATAATCACTTTGTTGATATTATAATAGTGTTGTAATGATGGTGATTAACCCGACAATACTGCAGTAGAGGGCAAACCAATAAAGTTTTACTCTTTTCACTAAGCTAAGCATCCATTTACAAGCAAAAATACCTACTAAATAGGCTGAAATAAAGCCAAAAATGAGCGATAGCGGACTAATTCCCAATGCAGTCGCAGAAAATTCGCCTGTGATTAAGTCCAAAAATGCTTCCCCTAAAATCGGAATTAATACCATTAAAAAAGAAAATTTGGCAATTTCCTCTTTTTTAACACCTAATAATAATCCTGTAGCAATAGTAGTACCGGAACGTGATAAGCCCGGCAATACGGCTACTGCTTGTGCTAAACCGATAATAAAGGCACTTTTATAGCTAACTTCCTTCTCCGTCTTGATTTTTATAAATTGAGCTAAAAGTAGTAAAATGGCTGTAATAAGTAACATAATACCTACTAACAAAACTCCTTGTCCGAAAAGTCCTTCTACCGAATCTTTAAAAAAGAGCCCTATAATTAATATGGGAATCATGGAGATGAGAATTTTTGTAATGTATTGTGTCTCAAGATTCCACTTGAATTTGAAAAATTGTAAAATCAGTTCGCCTATCTCTTTTCTGAAAACGGTAATGGTACTTAAAACCGTAGCAGCGTGAACAACAATTTCAAAGGCAATATTTTCACCATGTTGGATGCCAAATAACTCTTTGGCAAGTATTAAATGCCCACTACTACTGACAGGTAAAAATTCTGTTAATCCTTGAATAATACCCAAAATGATTGCTTCCAACAAAGTCATGTACTACTCTTTCGGGGTTTTAGGATGCCACATAATAGCATAAATCTCAATAACAAGTCCTAATACAATTAAAATCGGCGAAACGACAAGTCGGCGTGTGTCGAAAATGGCGTCGCTGAAAACATCCGGATCTTTAGAACCACCACCCGATAAAAGAATATAACCCAACCCTAATAAAACAACTCCAATAACCATTAATATATAATTCGTTTTTCTGAAAAGTGGTTTTTTACTACTGCTTTTACCTTTAGTCGTCTGATTAGACTGAACTTTCGCTTTATTTTCGACTTGAATAACTTTTGCCATGTTGATATATTTTATAAGTATAATCGATCTCTGTTTATTTTAATGTATTTATTAACTGACAAGAGAGCAATGATAATAGTAAATAAAATGCTAAAAATAAAAATTGCTAATAAAATTAATGAAAGAATGGAAATGTATTTAAAATCTATAAATTGGGGAATGTATTGATTCCCAAGATAAAGGGTAGCGGCAAGTGCTACAATGGCTAAAATACCACCCCAAACACCTTGAATAAACCCTTTCGTGATGAACGGTTTCCTCACAAAATTTCGAGTTGCACCAACTAACAACATGCTTCGAATGTTGAGACGTTTAGCATAAATGTTAAGACGTATCACATTAGCTATTAATAAAATAGCAATAAAAATAAAAATAAATGAAATGCCGAAAATGACAATTTCTATGGTAATTAAATTGTTGAGAACCGTATTTACAATAACATCAGCGTATACTACATCACGAACAATCATTGATTGCATGATAGATTTAGAAATTGTTGCTAAAGAGTCGGTATTAGCGTATTGAGGTTTTACCGTAAATAAGATAGATGCGTTGATAGGATTTGATTCGAGAATTTCCATAAAATTTTGTCCAACGGCTTCAATCGCTGTTTTGACGTTATCAGCACGCGAAGAGAGCTTGGACGTAGCAATAAAAGGTTCTAACTTCAATTGCTGTTCAAAAGAAGCAATATCTGCTTCCTTAACAGTACCATAGAACAAAATTTCCATTTCAAATTTTTGAGAAATATTCTGCATCAATTGATGAGAAAAGAATGCAAAATATACTAAAATACCAATGAAAAACATGGCTAAAGCAATGCTGACGATAGAACCAAAAGCTGAAAATCGTAATCTTGCCTTAGTAATTTTGTCAATAGAATCGGGAAATTTACTCATTTTACTAAAACTCTCAATAATGACCTTTTTTAAAAAGTATACCTTGCGCTTATGGTTAAGCAATTAATATCCGGAAAGACTCTAACGTCTCCTCTTGCAAAAGAAGTAGTTAATCCGGGACGTATATCTGCTTGTAGCGCTAGTGGAATGTTGGCAAATTTATATTCAGCCCCTCCAATAAGATTATAACTCATATAAAAAATATACCCACTATCATAGTAAGGATTAAGTGGAGTTAAAGTATTTCCGACACCGACACCAGCACCAACAAACCAATAAAATCCCTTTTTAATGTAAGCTTCATACATCATATTAAAATTAAGTTTTGTAACTACATAATAGGGAATAGAGATTGCTACTCCTCCATCAATTTGTGTCGCAAGATTATGAGTAACAAACGCTTTATAAGATGCTCCGTTTAAAAAACCGACAGCTCCTCCAACGCTATGTTTATAAGGAGTCGTTTGTGCTTGTGAACTTAAAATGCCAACATAAAATAAGACGAAGCCGATAATTAAAACTGTTTTTTTCATATTTTTCACTTTTTAAATTATATTTAACTGCAAAAATAAATAAATAATGAATAAGTGAGGCTGTCAATAGCGAAAAGTTTACACTATTCTATCTTTATTTTTAGCTATAAAACTTTCCCAACCGGTAAATTTATTGTTTCCAAAGTTAATTTTTGTTTGCAGGTGATGACAAACAGCCACGGCTAAGGCATCGGTCGCGTCAAGAAATTTAGGTATTTCAAGTTCTTTATAGATTTGCTGCAACATCGCCGCTACCTGTTCTTTGGTTGCGTTTCCGTTGCCTGTGATAGCCTGTTTAATTTTACGGGGTGAGTATTCGTAAACCTCAATGTTATGATGAAGACAAGCAGTTATAACGACTCCTTGTGCTCTCCCTAATTTTAACATCGACTGAGGATTTTTACCGAAAAAAGGTGCTTCTATGGCTAAAATAGATGGTTGATACTGTTTAATGAGCGCTTCTGTCGTATCAAAAATAAACTTCAATTTCTGCATCTGTCCCGTCAACTTAGTCATTTTTATTACATCACAAATGAGAATCTCTGTTTTTTGTAATTCTGTTCGTAATAAGGAATATCCCATGACGGACGTGCCGGGGTCAACACCAAGAATAGTAACCTCATTCATCTACTTTATTTTTTAATGGAAAACCATAATTCACGATTTTCGTAATCTATTATCGCATTGTAAGCAACAAAAAAGTCGCTGCCTAAAATGCCGTCAATATGTGGTAGCTTCATGCTGTTATACGCTTCATTAACATGTGTAAGATCCAGTAAAACAACAGGAAAGTTCTCTATTTTCAACCTCCCAATTTGAAAAAGCGGAATTGATGTAAATTTACTATCAATCGCTGAACCTCCAATGCCCACTTTAAGTCCTTCATACTCTTCTATTAAAGTATCGTGTTCTCCCAAAATATTTACAATTTGAAAATCAAAACAGGTTTGCGAAGCTCCCGTATCTACAACTAAGTTGACAGGCGAACCTGCAACTTTTCCTTTTATGGTTAGGTGATAGTTGTCGGGCTCTAAATCGACAAGTTTGCATTTAACTTTATATTTCTTCATATTTTTACTCTAATTATGCAAAAATAGTGATAATTTACTGTTTCCGTTCCTTATTTCGTAAAAAATATTGATTTAATCTCCTATCATCGTTAAAAATTCCTCTTCTGCGATAAGTGGCACCCCTAATTTTTCCGCTTTTTTCCTTTTTTCGGGTCCCATATTTTCACCGGCAAGGATAAAATCGGTATTTTTTGAAATGGAACTACTGTTTTTCCCGCCATGTTGCTCAATTTTTGCTTTCATTTCGTCGCGAGAAATTGAAAACTTCCCACTAATAACAATGGTTTTACCTGATAAGACAGTTGATTTAATCGTTTCATCTTCAATGATTTCCATTTGAAGATTGGCATTTTTAAGTCTTATCAAGATTTCCAAATTTTCAGCTTGGTTAAAATACCGAATAATACTGTTTGCAATTCGCTCTCCTACGTCTTCAACCTGTATTAGCTCGTCAAAAGATGCACTTGACAAATTGTCGATATTTTTAAAGTGTTGTGCTAATTTTTTAGCCGTTGTCTCACCCACGTAGCGTATTCCAATAGCAAAAAGTAGTCGTTCAAAGGGAACATTTTTAGAATTTTCGATTCCTTTTAAAATATTTTCCGTTGTTTTTTCGCGAAAAGAGATGACTCTTTCGGTTTGCGTTTTCTGATTCGTGATTATTTTTTCAAGTCCAAAAAGCTTTTCATACGTCAAGTCGTAGAAATCGGCGACATTTTCGACAAGTTTGTTAGCATAAAGCAACTCGATTTTTCCTTCACCGAGTGAATCTATATTCATAGCTTTACGCGAGATGAAATGTTCTAACTTTTCTTTTATTTGCGGAGGACAGTGAAGCTCATTAGGGCAAAATGTCCCTGCTTCATTCTCTATTTTTACCAGTTCAGTCGAACATTCCGGACAATGAGTTATAAATTCTATTTTTTTTGCCTCCTCTTTTCTTTGCGTTAGGTCAACTCCGACAATTTTAGGAATTATTTCGCCTCCTTTTTCTACAAAAAGTGAGTCATTTTCGTGAATGTCGAGGGCGTTCATTATTTCGACATTGTGGAGGGAGGCTCTTTTCACGATAGTTCCGCCTAACTGTACAGGTTCAAGATTTGCAACCGGAGTAACAATGCCTGTTCTTCCAACTTGAAAGTCAACACTTAGAAGTGGGGTAGAGACTGTTTCCGCTTTAAATTTGTACGCAATTGCCCAGCGAGGGTTTTTAGCAGTACTTCCTAGTTGTTGCTGTTGCTCAAAAGAGTTTATTTTTATAACTACGCCGTCTGTGTCATAATTCAAATTATAGCGTTCTTTATCCCAAAAATGTATAAAATCAAAAACGTCATCAATATTTGCTGTTTTTACAATCACTTCGGGTGGTTTAACGCCCCAATCTTTAAGTTTCAAGATACGGTCAAAATGGTTATTTTCGGGCAAATTTTCGCCTAAAACGTAGTAAAATTTACAATCAAGTCCACGCCGTGCAACTTCAGCCGAATCTTGCAACTTCAACGACCCGGCGGCAGCATTACGAGGATTAGCAAAAGGAGATTCTCCCAGCTCTTCGCGTTCTTCATTTAATCGCTCAAACTGGTCGCGCGGTAAGATAATTTCTCCACGAATTTCAAAAAATGGCGGAAAATCACCAAAAAGACGCAGCGGAATAGCCCGAATAGTCTTTGCATTTGCCGTAACATCATCTCCCTTTTCTCCGTCACCACGCGTAACGGCACGCAAAAGATAACCGTTTTCATAAATTAAACTTATCGCAACCCCGTCATATTTTAATTCACAAACATATTCAAACTCCTCATCTACCAACGATTTTATTCTATTGTCAAATTCTAACAATTCTGCCTCAGAGTAAGTGTTCCCAAGCGAAAGCATCGGATAAACATGCGGAACCGTTTTAAATTGTTTCGTAACATACCCCCCTACACGTTGCGTAGGACTATCCGGCAAAATAAATTGCGGAAATTCCTTTTCTAAAGCAATCAGTTTTTCCATCAGTTTATCAAACGCATAGTCGCTAATTGTCGGATTATCAAGAGTATAGTAATTATAATTATGCAAATGAAGCTCTTGCGTTAGTTGTTGAATCTCTTTTTTTGCTTCTTCTTCGTTCATAGTTTTGCGTTTTAAAGTCGAATAGTATATTTAGTGTAGGTTAATTCAAGATTAGAATCAATGTGGTTGAATAACTGTTTAATAGTTAGGATGATTAAGTAAAATATCCAATCATTTTTCGTGTCTTCAAAGATAATTTATTTTATCGTTTCTTCAACATTTTTTTTAATCAGAAGTTTTTAATTTTTAATTTTCTTTTGGGCGTGTCCCCTCGCTACGCTCGGGGTCGGCGTACGGCTGCAAGTACGCGGGCGGAAGCCGCTGGGGACGCGGCGGCAAAAAAGCGAGCTTGTAAGCTCTTTTTGCCGCCTTGCGACCCCACGGCTTGTGCCCGCGGACTTGTAACCGGGCGCCGACCCCGAGCGAAGCGAGGGGACACGCCCAAATAAAAAACTAAATTATTTTAAACCTAAAGAAAAAATGGAATAAAGTATTTATAATACTTTCACGACTTAGGACTAAATTATTTAGCTATTTAGTTAAAAGTAAACTTGATAGGCAAGTTAAAGTAAACTCTCACGGGTTTTCCCATTTGTTCGCCCGGTTTCCATTTAGGTAACATTTGCACTACGCGGATAGCTTCTTGGTCGCAGGCTGGGAAGAGAGGTACAATTACTTTTGCGTTAGAAACACTACCATTTCTTTCCACAACAAACTCTATCAAGACAGTTCCTTCAATGTTATTGTCGCGTGCAGATTGCGGATATTCAAGATTTTTTTGTAAAAAAGCATAAAGAGCGTCAGGTCCACCAATAAATTCGGGCATTTTTTCTGCAAAACGAACAATCGGTGCATCTTCAATAGGTTCATCAACAATTTCTATTTTATCGTAAATGTCAATATCCTCATCTTCGTCTATTTCAACAGAAAAACTGAAAGTTGTGTTTACTTTGACTTCGTCTTTAACAATGTTAAGCACGACCTCTTGTTGTTGCTGCTGTGGAGTCGGTGGTGGCGGTGGAGTTTGGTCAGTAGCTATAACATTATCTTCAATAATAATAACCTCTTCTTCCATTTCGTACACAAAATCGTCTTTCGGTTGTGTGGCAAACAGTTCAAACCCCGCATAAACAAGCCCTAAAACAATAGCTAATCCAATAAGGACAAATGTCCCTTTTTTGCCTTCAAGGTCGCCTTTAAATGATTTCTTTTGTAACATGGTCTTAAAAATTATACGTGTATAATATAATAACGTTGCAAAAGTAATAAAAATTGTAATAATATAATAAGTTAATAATATAAAAAATGATTATGTTTGCAACATTATTTATCCTTGAGGGGAAAAATGCAAATCTTGCTACTCTTAAGCTATGTTAGATGTATAATTTAAAAAGGTAATTATGAAATATGATTTAATTATTATTGGTAGTGGTCCCGGCGGATATGTTGCCGGTATTCGTGCAAGCCAACTTAATTTAAAAGTGGCTATTATTGAGAAAGCCGATTTAGGCGGTGTTTGTCTTAATTGGGGCTGTATTCCGACCAAAGCGTTATTAAAGTCGGCACAAGTTTTTCAGTATGCAAAACATGCGTCTCAATATGGTATTAATGTTGGCGGGGAAGTTACGCCCGACTTTTCGGCGATTGTCAATAGGAGTAGAAATATTGCTTCGCAGATGAGTAAAGGGGTTGAGTTTTTGATGAAAAAGAACAAAATCGACCTTATTAGCGGGTTTGGGAAAGTGCTTCCGAACCGCCAAGTTGAGGTTACGCAAGCCGATGGGAACAAGACTCTTTACGAGGCGGAACATGTTCTTTTGGCTACGGGAGCACGGTCGCGGGAACTACCCCATATTTTGCAAGACGGGAAGAAGATTATCGGTTATCGCGAAGCGTTGACGCTTGACCATCTTCCTACGTCTATGGTAGTTATGGGGTCCGGCGCTATCGGCAGTGAGTTTGCCTATTTTTACGCCTCTATGGGAACTAAAGTAACGTTAGTGGAATTTTTACCTAATGTAGTGCCTGTGGAAGACGAAGAAATCTCAAGGCAATTGGAACGTTCTTTCCGAAAATTAGGAGTTAAAGTGATGACCTCTTCCTCCGTTGAAAAAGTTGAGGTTAAAGATGACGTGTGTTACGTTACAGTCAAAGACGGGAAAGGTAAAGAGATAGAAATTGAAACGGAAATTGTTCTTTCTGCTGTTGGCGTTATCCCTAATCTTGAAGGAATCGGGATTGAGGAGTGTAATATTAAAGTTGAAAAAAATAAGATTGTGGTAGATGAGTTTTATCGCACCTCTTCGGACGGGGTTTATGCGATTGGAGACATTGTGCACGGACCTGCGTTGGCGCACGTGGCATCTCGTGAAGCCGTAATTTGTGTTGAGAAAATTGCCGGGTTAGATGTTTTACCAATGGATTATGCCAATATTCCGGGTTGCACTTATACCTCTCCGGAAGTTGCGTCTGTGGGCATGACCGAGAAGGCGGCGTTAGCACAAGGAAAAGAGATACTTGTCGGGAAGTTTCCGTTTATGGCTTCGGGAAAAGCTACGGCATCAGGCAATAGAGACGGTATGGTTAAGGTAATTTTTGATAAAGAGACGAATTTACTTTTGGGTTGCCACTTGATAGGGGAGAACGTTACGGAGATGATTTCGGGAGCCGTGGTGGCAAGAACGAAAGGAGTTACCGGAAAAGAAATTTTACATTCGGTACACCCTCATCCTACCTTGTCGGAAGCGATTATGGAAGCTACTGCTAATGCCTACGGAGAAGCTATCCATTTGTAAAAGATTTAGGAGAGAAACTGCTTAACACGGCGGAAAAAGCTCTTTTCACTCTTTCCTGGTTTCGGTATGAAATTTTCGGAAGTGTTAAATTTTTCAAGTATACTTTTCTCTTCTTTGGTTAGGGTTTTTGGAGTCCAAACGTTCACATTTACGATTAAATCGCCCATCCTATAATTGTGAAGTTCAGGAAGTCCCTTTCCTTGTAAGCGTAGAATTTGCCCGCTTTGTGTTCCCGGAGCAATTTTCACTTTCGCTTTTCCTTCCAAAATTGGGATTTCTACAGTGGCTCCTAACGCTGCTTGCGGAAAAGAGATATAGTAGTTAATATAGAGATTATTGCCGTCTCTTTCAAAAATCGGATGTTCAATTTCCTCAATAGCAATTATCAAATCACCGTTTATTCCGCCGTTGGGGGCAGCGTTTCCTTTTCCACTCAAGCTCATGTGTCTAC
>Ga0255347_1001226_pt1 | contig 42955 bp, 30 predicted proteins | sample wastewater_treat_2_FD_192479 | JGI IMG/M metagenome (GOLD analysis project Ga0255347, IMG submission 192479) | Wastewater microbial communities from Lulu Island WWTP, Vancouver, Canada - plant24 | ecosystem: Engineered > WWTP > Wastewater > Unclassified | place: Canada: Vancouver, British... | reverse complement strand
TCGATATTAAAATGATTTTTGAACATATGAGCCAGAACCAAATTCGTCGTATCGTCTTGCGAAGTCAGAATTACGGCATCGGCATCTTTCACTTTTGCCCGTTCCAAGACCTCAAGATCCATGGCATCGCCATTAATCCGTCGTCCGTGAAAGGAATCCGGCAAATCCGCAAAACTTTGATAATCCTTATCGACGACTACAACGTCATAACCCGCATGCTCCAGTTCCGAGGCAATGCTTGTCCCAAATTTTCCGCAGCCGATCACAATGACATTCATGAAAAAATCTCTCTCCTCCGAAGGAATAATCTATAGTTCATCAATATTATAAGGTACTTCGATAATCACCACATTTTGATAATGGATCAAAGCTTTTCGAAGAGTATCCGCCGCTCGGGCATGCAAGATGGAAACCGCCGGATCGCGACTGACAAATTGCGGAACAACAATCGTAATTAATTCGTTGGGATTCAGCTTTTTCAACAGAGATTCAATGTACCCGACCAACGGCTCAATCAAGACCCGATAAGGTGATTCCAGGAAGGTAATCCGATATCCGTCTCCCCATTCCTGCCAACCTTTCATGACTTTTTCAGCTTCTTCCGGATCCACTGCGACATGAACCGCGGTGATGTCGTCCGAAATCGTCCGAGCATATCGCAGGGCTTTCAAAGTTCCTTGATGGACACCGCTTACCAATAATAAGACTCGATGGCGAACAATTTGAGTACCTGTTTTTTCTCCTTTTTTAAGAGACAGTTTATAAGCTACTTTGGTATAATGCTTATGAATTCTGGAAAAAATAAAAACCATGAAAGGGGTTAAGACCAAAACGAACCAAGCGCCGCTGGTAAATTTTGTAATCCCGAAAATTAATGAAATCACCAGTGTGCAGAATGCTCCGATGGCGTTGGCAAACATTTTGAAATGCCAATTTTTATCGTAGCTGATCGTCGAACCGTGACTTTTCAGCTCTTCGCCCTCTTTCAATTTTCCGGCTCTGTGCCACCGTTTCGCCATCCCAAATTGCGAAAGTGTAAAGGAAACAAAAACACCGACCGCATAAAGCGGGATCAACCGGTTCACACTGGCCTGGAATACCACAATCAATAAAATCGCCATTCCCGCTAAAAACATAATGCCCGTGGAAAAAACCAGGCGGGATCCGCGCCATGCAAACCGCCGCGGCAAAAAACCATCCCGTCCCAGCATGGCACTGAGTCTCGGATAATCCGCAAAAGCGGTATTGGCAGCCATTACCAGAATAATCATCGTCGAAGCGACCGTTATCAGGTAAGGGATTCCTTTTGAATGATAGATCGTCCTTGCAACCTGGGAGATATTTGCTTCCATTTCGGAGGGAATAACACCGGTTTTGACGGTCAAAAAGGAGACTCCCATCAGGAGTGTTCCCAAAATGACAGACATCATCATTAATGCTTGGCCGGCGTTCTTCGTCCGCGGTTCTTTAAACGCTGTAATACCGTTCGAAATCGCTTCCACACCGGTCAAAGCGGTTGTTCCGCTCGCGAAAGCTTTTAAAATCAGGAAAGTCGAAATCGCAACAAACGGACCGTCATGCTGTAAGGCGGGAGGGTTCACAACCTGACCCAGAGAACCGGTAAAATACTGGATTAATCCGATGATCACCATAACGCCCATCGAAACCAGGAATATATACGTCGGGATCGCAAAAGTAATCCCCGATTCCTTAACCCCGCGCAAATTGATTACCATCACCAAAAGTACCAAGCAAACCGCGATAATTACGCGGTTCGGGTAAAGATTCGGAAATACCGAAGTAAACTGAGCAACCCCGGAAGAAATGGAAACCGCTACCGTAAGAATGTAATCGGTCAACAGAGCCGCTGCCGCAGTCATCGCCGGATAGTCGCCTAAATTGTCACGCGCTACAATATAGGCTCCGCCGCCGTTCGGATAAGCATGAATCGTTTGCTCATAGGAAATCGTCAAGATCACCAATAACAAAACAATACAGAGTGTCAACGGAATCACATAGCCGAAAGCTGCCGTACCGGCTGCGGCAAGAATTAACATCATCTCTTGAGTGCTGTATGCCATTGATGACAGAGCATCCGAAGCGAAAACCGCCAATCCGATGATTTTATTAATGGTTTGGTGTTCCTGTTCAGCTGTTTCGAGAGGTTTCCCGATCAAAATTGTGGTGATGGAACGGGAAGGTTTGTAATCGGATTTTTTATGGAATAAATTATCTTCTTCCATAAGATTATGATCATCCATGCTTTTATATCCTCAAATAAGTTAAAAACAAATCATTCTTCATTTGAATACATCGATCCTTAAGCAGGAGTCAATTATACAATAGGAAACCGCTTAATTGACAGGATCGAATTATCCGGTGAATCTTTAATCTTTATTCCGGTAAGGAAAATCCATACGGGACAAATACTTGACAGGATGACCATATCGACAAAAGTCGGAAAATAAATATCACGACAGATGAGAATTATTTTTTCCCCGCTAACGTAAAAACATTTTTTGAACTGCCGATAACAATAATGTGATCGCCTTCTTTAAACACATACTTGGGACTCGGATTGGGATTCAAATAATTCTCGTTCTTTATCGCAATAATATTCACATTATATTTATTTCGAACATCCAATGTCTCAATCGCCTTGTTGATCCATTTGGGTAAAACCGGAATTTCATAAATGGAATATTCATCCGTTAATTGATAATTATCAAAAATATTATCCGCATTAAATCGAACCGCCAACCTTTCAGCGATTTCTTTTTCCGGATAGATCACTTCGTCCGCTCCGATTTTTCGTAAAAATTTCGACTGCCGTTCTCCTTTTGCTTTTGAAACGACATACCGAGCTCCCAGTTCCTTTAAGATCGAAGTAATTTCAAGCGAAGCAAAAAAATCTTCGCCGATCGCCACAAAACAGACATCGAAATTATTTACACCCAAGTTGCCGAGAACCGCCGGATTGGTACAATCGCCATAATAAGAATCGGGAAATCGATCGGCGATCTCTTCAATCAGGCTTTGATTTTTATCTACCGCAATGACACTATTGCCGAGTTCGATCATTTTCTCGGCGAGATGGCGACCGAATGATCCCATACCGATGACTAAAAAAGATTTCATTTTTTCCCCCGTCCCTTATCCTAATAATATTCTTTTCGAGACGCGTTTGAGCGGTCGCTCTTTTTCCTGTCTGGTAAAAATCATCAGGAACGAGATTCCACCCAATCTTCCGCCATACATCAATAAAATTAAAATGATTTTGGAAATCGGTTTCATAAGAGCAGGCAGCCCCTTTGATAATCCGACTGTGCCGATCGCAGAAAAACATTCAAAAGCAACATCTGTCGCGCTGTAAATTTCTTGCGAACAAATCCACATCGTAGCCGCAATAACTGCCAGAAGATAGCAGCACAATATGGAACCGGCTTGTTTAAAAGAATTCGATTCCAACCTTTTTTTGAATATCGTTACATTCTCATAGCCTCTTGCCATAAAAAAGAGATTGAGCATCAAAACGGCAAAGGTTGTGACTTTAATTCCACCGCCGGTTGAACCCGAACCGGCACCGATTAACATCAAGATCATGGTTAATAAATTCCCCGGTTCTGACAATTTTGTCAGATCAATTGTATTAAAGCCCGCCGTTCTCGGGGTTGTCGCCATAAATAATGAGGCAAGAAAGCGATTGTCCGTTGTCATCCCCTGCATACTGAAATTCTTCTCAAAGAAAAAATATAAGAGTGTACCAAACGCCAAAAGAAAAGCAGTCGTAGTCAATGTAATTTGAGTATGCAGAGAAAGACGCCTAAATCGGAATCGATTTTTAACCGTATCACTCCAAACATAAAATCCGATCCCGCCGATGACAATCAGCAGAATGATGGTCAGATTGACGATCCAATTACTTTGATAAGAAATTAGGGAAGAATATTCTCCCTTAAATCCCATGATATCAAATCCGGCGTTACAAAAGGCGGATACTGAATGAAAAATCGCATAATAAATGCCCTTTCCAATCCCCATTTCAGGGCAAAACTGGGTTGCCAAAAGGACAGTCCCCGTTCCCTCAAACAATAAAGTCCCGAAAAGTATTCGTTTTATCAAGCGAACGACACCGCTCAATTGTAAATTCCCGGCCGATGTCATCAGCAGCTGGCGGGTCTGAATGCCGATCCTTTTATTTAACAGAATATAAGCGCCGCTGACAATCGTCATCAAGCCGATCCCTCCGACCTGAATCAGCGTCAGGATCACAATTTGGCCGAAAACCGTCCAATGTGTGAAAGTATCAAAAACGACCAAACCCGTCACACAGGTGGCGCTTGTCGCGGTGAAGAGCGCATCAATAAAAGGCGTCCATGATCCGTTTTTGGAAGAAATCGGGAGCATTAATAATATACTGCCCGCTAAGATTACCAGGAAAAAACCTAAAGCAATAATTTGGGTGTTCGTCAGAAGAATTTTTCTGCGCGTTTTCATTCACACTAATTATATTTGGATTTATTACAGTGTGAAGATGACATTAGCCAATAAGTAAATTCCAAAGATTCCGGTTAATAAAATTCCCTCTTTATGGTTGATTTCGTTTCGGTTTTTATTGTAGGCAAAATAACCGAATATCGCCAACACCGCAATCATTGCCGGAAAGTGAACCAGATAAAAACTATTTGGAACCGTTATTCCGCCCGGAATCACCGCAATCGATGCTCCGGTTACCCACAGAATATTCAGAATATTGGCTCCCATCACATTCCCGATCGCCAGTCCGCCATGACCTGTTTTAGCGGCTGATACGGCGGTTGTCAGTTCAGGCACACTGGTCCCGAAAGCTACAATCGTCGCCGAGATAAGGATATCCGATATACCTATTCTCGTCGCGATGATTTCGGCGGAAGCTACCAGAACCGAAGCACAAAATGCAACGAACGCAGCCGCTCCCAAAACAAGCATGGCGGTCAAGAATAAATTGGAATGAGATTCCGCTTCTTCAGGATCCGAGATCTCAATTTCCGGAGACCTTTTTTCCTGTGCAATTAAAAACAGCACATAAAAGGGGACCAAAACCAACAAGACCACCCCCATCCATTGAGGAATCGTCCCTTCGCCGTTACGGAGCACTCGGGGAATCGTCGGCAAAATCAAAAGCAAGACTACAATATTCAAAATACTTAATTTTTGCGAAGCTTTACGAGTTACCGGGATTGCTCCGAACAGGGCGCCGACACCCAAAACCAAACTGGTGTTAGTAATAATGGAACCGATCGCGTTTCCAAGCGCAAATCCGAAATTCCCTCGGAGTGCGGAAATAGTGGAAGCGGAAAATTCAGGTAAGGTGGTCCCAAAAGAAACGATCGTGGCACCAATAACCATTTCCGGAATTTTTAAAATTTTTGAAAGTTTCACCGCATTATCTACCAGAAAATCCGCGGATTTGGATAAAAGAAATAAGGATACCAATAAAATAAGAATAATTAAGACAATATTGAGCGGCAATAATAATTCAAGCATGTCTAAACCTCCCTTGTCAGTGAATTTTTTCCGCTTCCCCTCCGTTTCCGGAATAAAAAAATGGGAAGCCTTTATAAAAAGACTTCCCACCCAAAAAGTCCGAATCTTACCGTAATCGCTGTACGGTAACCGTAAAATCCATAATATTTTTATATTTTGGTCAAGAAGTTATTTCATCCTCTTGACAACTGATTTCAGAGACGGAATCTGTTCGACCGCTTTCATCCGGTTCGGTCTATTTTATCATAATTTTTTAGATTTTCGGAAGGTATCGACGATTTTTGATTTTAACATTGAAACCCTTTGATCATTTCGAAAAAATTTCGGAATCGATCTCGCGGATCAAGGTTAAGCGCCTTCATAATGGAACGGTCCGCTTCTTCGGGAATATTCAATCCCAGTTGGAGCGGAGAAGTTAAAGGATCCGATACTGAACGTTCGATCGCTTCGGGCGGTATTCTACCGGTAATCGCCCGGTAAAAGACCGCACCCATTTGGTAAATATCCGTCCAAGGTCCTTGCCGATCGAAATCACGATATTGTTCCGGAGGAGCATAACCGGGTTTAATCGTTAACGGAAATTCCGTCATGCCCCGGCTGAACGCGAATCGCGAAGATCCGAAATCGAGCAATTTAGGCTCGCCGTTCTTGCACAGAAAGATATTATCCGGAGCAATGTCGCGATGAAGGAGTCCGGCTTCATGAACCTCCGCCAAGGTTTTCATAATCGGCAACAAGATCTCCCAGCTTTCTTCAAAAGAAATACGGTCGCCTTGAACATCCAAATAATTTTTCAAAGACGCCCCTTCGACATACTCCATCACAAAATATGCGGTCCCATTTTCAAAGAAGTAATCGCTGATTTGAACAATATGGGAATGTTGATTAAACTCCATCAAAATTTTTACTTCTTCGCAGAAATACTCCATTCCGCGAATCACCGTATCCGAATATTCGTCCGCCAATGGAAGCATTTCAAGGTTTTGCCGCCGAACATATTCGGACGGAAAATACTCCTTGATTGCCACTTTTTGATTTCTCTCCGAATCAAAACATAAATAGGTGATTCCGAAACTTCCCTGTCCCAAGAGCTTTCCGACGACAAAGCGGCTGTTCAAAACGGAACCCGGAAGGATCTGCTGGGCGACAAATTGTGGCAAACTATTTTCACCGCAGCCGCAACACGGGCAGATGGTTTCCGATTTTTTCTCGGTAAAACAAAACGGGCAGATCGAGTCGGGGAATGGATCAGTAATCTTCATAAAGGAATTTGCCGGCAATCTTTTTCTCCCTAAATACTGGAAAGGCTGATAATGAACCAAATGATTAGCCCGACCAAAAAAAAGATCAGCACAAAAAACAACCAATAAGGGATATCCTTTTTTTCAGGTTTGGTTGGATTGAGATTGATTTGAATCATCCGGGTGGCATTTTCATCCGAATCGGACGGATTCCCTTCTGAATAAGCCGAAGGCTGCACCGGTTGGTTTAGTTTCATCGGATTTATCGGCATGGCTTGGAGAGGGACCGGCGGATCGGGCATGGTCAGCGCTCCGGCAAAATCATCCATCGTTCGAAATCGGAAAACAATTTGAGGAGATAAAGCGCGCATAATGGCGTAATCTGCGTTATTCGGTAAGATACAGCCCAATTGCAGCGGTGACTTGATTTCATCTTTCATATATCGAGAAGGGGCATCGGGAGGGACGATACCCGTAAGCGTTCGATAAATCGTTGCACCCATCGCATAAACATCCGTCCACGGACCTTGTGCAGATTGACTTGTATATTGCTCCATGGGAGCATAACCGGGTTTTACGATCGTACGGATACTTTGTGTTTCCAAGAATGTATGGTAACGGGCTGCGCCGAAATCCATTAACTTTACTTGCCCGTCGTCGGTGACATAGATATTATCCGGCGCGATATCCCGATGAAGCATCCCTTCATGATGAACCGCGCTCAAAGCTTTCATCACCGGCAACAATAAAGAAACCGTCTCTTGGAAACTCAGTTTTCCGCCTCGACCGTTCAGATAATCTTTAAGCGATCGCCCTTCCAAGAATTCCATTACAAAATAACCGGTACCGTTTTCAAAAAAGAACGCCAAAATATTGACAATATTGGGTTGGCTGCCCAAATGTGAAAGGATTTGAGCTTCTTTATTAAAGGTTTCGACCCCTTTTTTAAAGATCGCTTGATTCTCATCGGACGCCGCCTGTACGATTCCGTTTTGGCGTACCGCGATACCGGCAGGAAAATATTCTTTGATAGCCACTCGGGAATGAGAAGCCAAATCATATCCCAAATAGGTAATACCAAATCCCCCTTGTCCCAAAGGTCTTCCGATCAGGTATCCCTCATGAAGGATCGTTCCGGGCGTAAGAAGATGTTGCTTTTTTTCGACGGAACTGTTATCAAATCCGCAATAGGGGCAGGGATTGATTCCGTTCGTTCCTGAAAAACAGTTATAACAAATTTGATGATTCGACAAAAAAGGCCTCGGAATACTATGGCAATTATTCTTTTATCAAGATAATTTTATCATCGTGCCGATGGCGTCGATAAAACCGCTTTTCGTATTACAGGGTTATTCGTTTCGTTGTTCCTCATCCCATTCAAAAACGAAATACAAAACCGACCGGCTTTTTGCTTGACCCCAATGTCATTTTTTTAGAAATTCTCAGGGAGGACCTGTTTTTCTCGATTTAAATTATCCGATTATGACAAAAAAAGCCGTAAAAGTCCGGATTTGATATAATATTCTCAAACTATTAGGGATAACCCTTTAAATATCAGAAAAGGATAAGAATGATGGAAAGCATAATTGAACAGGTTTATGGGCGCGAAATACTGGATTCACGTGGTAATCCTACCGTTGAAGTTGAAGTGGTATTAATGGATGGTAATTACGGTCGTGCGGCAGTACCCTCGGGTGCATCAACCGGTATTCATGAAGCGCTGGAACTCCGCGACGGTGATAAGAAGCGCTATCTTGGAAAAGGAACCCAAAAAGCGGTTGAAAATGTCAACGAGATAATTGCCGACGAAATTATCGGCATGGATGCTACCGAGCAGATGGAAATCGATCAGGCATTGATCGATTTGGACGGCACTCCCAATAAATCCAAGTTGGGTGCAAATGCGATTCTGGGAACTTCTCTGGCGGTTGCCAAAGCAGCTGCGAATTCACTGAGTCTCCCGCTGTACCGCTATATCGGTGGTGTGTGGGCTCATACCTTACCGGTCCCGATGATGAATATTCTAAACGGCGGAGCACACACCGGCTGGCAGTCGACGGATGCACAGGAATTCATGGTTATGCCGTTTGGCGCCGAGTCATTCGCCGAAGGGCTGCGTTGGGGTGCCGAAATCTATCATTCGTTGAAATCCGTCCTCAAAAGCCGCGGATATACAACTCTTGTCGGTGATGAAGGCGGTTATGCTCCGGCATTGAAAGCAAATGTGGAAGCGGTTGAAGTGATTTTGGAAGCCATCGAAAAAGCCGGCTATAAAGCAGGTGTGGATGTTGCCATTGCTCTCGATCCGGCGGCATCCGAGCTTTATGATGAAGAGACAAAAAAATACAACCTTCGCAAAGAAGGAAAAATGTTATCCAGCGAAGAAATGGTCGCTTTTTGGAAATCATGGGTAGATCAATATCCGATCGTTTCCATCGAAGACGGATTGGCGCAGGATGATTGGGACGGTTGGAAAATGCTCGTCGCCGAATTGGGTGACCGACTTCAGATCGTAGGCGATGATTTGTTGGTTACAAATCCGGAACGTGTTCGCCGGGCGATCAAGGAAAATGCGGCGAATGCCCTCTTGGTGAAATTCAATCAAATCGGTTCCCTGACCGAAACCATCGAAGCCGTGGAAACCTGCCAACGTCACGGTTGGCGTGCGGTCACTTCTCATCGATCCGGTGAGACGGAAGATAGCACGATCGCCGATTTGGCAGTGGCATTGAACATGGGGCAGATCAAGACGGGTGCACCTGCCCGTTCGGATCGAGTTGCGAAATATAACCAACTGCTGCGCATCGAAGAAGAATTGGGTGATTCGGCTCGCTATGCTGGTTGGTCGGCGTTGAAATTCCGCGAATAAAATCGGCGAATTTCATAAAGATAAAGGTATCAAAAAGAGATGCTTCAAGGCATCTCTTTTTGATACTCTGCCATATAGCCTATAAAGAAAAACAATTTCATTGTAGGGGACGGCGTTCTGGCGAAGCAAGCCGAATCGTCTGTAGGGGACGGCGTCCTTACGAAGCACAACGAATCGTTTGTAGGGGACGGCGTCCTTACGAAGCACACCGAGGTGACGAGATGCTGACATCCCGAGCCGAACAAAGTGAGGCATCATCTTTTTCTCCTCGCCCTCTGGGAGAGGGTCAGGGTGAGGGGAAAATATCGACTTTATAGAGTTGCGATCTCTTTAGGGGACGGCGTCTTTGCGAAGTACACCGGTTGCCTGTAGGGGACGGCGTCCCGCTATGTGTGCCATGCTTGTCAGGCGCGACGTCCCGAATATTGTGGGCGTTGTAGAGGACAGCATCCTTGCGATGCACACCGGTTGCCTGTAGGGGACGGCGTCCTCGACATCCCGAGCCGAACAAAGTGAGGCATCGTCTTTTTCCCCTCGCCCTCTGGGAGAGGGTCAGGGTGAGGGGAAAATATCGACTTTATAGAGTTGCGAACTTTTGTAGGGGACGGCGTCCTCGACGTCCCGAATATTGTGGGCGTTGTAAGGGACGACATCCTTGCGAAGCACACCGGTTGCCTGTAGGGGACGGCGTCCCGCTATGCGTGCCATGCTTGTCAGGCGCGACGTCCCGAATACTGGGGGCGTTGTAGGGGACAGCATCCTTGCGAAGCACACCGAGGTGACGAGGTGCTGACGTCTCGAGCCGAACAAAGTGAGGTATCGTCTTTTTCCCCTCGCCCTCTGGGAGAGGGGAAAATATCGACTTTATAGAGTTGCGCCCTCTTTAGAGGACAGCGTTTTTGCGAAGCACACCGGTTGTCTGTAGGGGACGGCGTCCTTTCGAAGTACGCCGAGGTGACGAGGTGCTGACGTCCCGAATCCTGTAGGAATGCTTATTCGAAATGATTTCCCAAAATGCACAAATTACCACAATCCTTGCCTCGATTAGGAAATCGCGTAAAGCAAAACAAACTGAAAACATCATAAATTCCCGAAGATCAATCTCCTTTTAATATGTGAAAATTTATTTCCGAAAATAAAGATAGGGCATGCAAAATTGCTATGGATTATAAAAAATGAAATCATGACGCCTCATGAACTCAGCGCGGGACCTCGAGGACGCCGTCCCCTAAAATAAAACCATTCGATTTTTATCAAAATAATTGATGAGTTCCAGAAGATCAATTACCTTTTAATATGTGAAAATTTACTTCCGAAAATAAAGATAGGGCATGCAAAATTGCTATGGATTATAAAAAATGAAATCATGACGCCTCGTGATCTCGGCGCGGGACGTCGAGGACGCCGTCCCCTACAACAATCCAATTCGGTTTTCATCAAAATGTATGATGGTAAACATAACCCGATCATAAGTGGTAAACATAACCCGACTATGGGTGGTAAACTTCGCCCGGCTATTGATATGCTCCTCCCGTTTCGTCCAATCGTAAGGGACGTCGTCCTGCTATGCGTGCCATGCTTGTCAGGTGCTGACGTCCCGAGCCGAACAAAGTGAGGTATCGTCTTTTTCCACTCACCCTGACCTTCTCCCGGAGGACAAGAGGAAAACATCGACTTTATGGGGTTGCGAACTTTTATAGAGGACGGCGTCCTCGACGTCCCAAGCTTTTAATATCTTCTAGTAGGGGGCGCAGTCTCCTACAATAAAACAATTCGGTTTTCATCAAAATGTATGATGGTAAACATAACCCGACTATGGGTGGTAAACTTCGACCGGCTATTGACATTTACTAAAACCTATCAACTCATCCAGAGGCTTGCAGATTCGCCCATCTGGCATCTGTATTGTCCTTCGTGAATACCGGATACTTCCGTCTTGTAGTTCATAGATACGAGCTTCTGTCCTTTTAACCTTGCCCTCTTTGTATTCTTCTTGACGCAGTCTCCTGTCATACTCCGCTAGCGTGATCGCTCCACTTATCTGAAAAATTCTGTTCATCAATTCCTGTAGATCCTCTTCTAAGTGATCTTTGGAAGTTCCTTTCTCACATAGATTTGTAAGCAAAACCGATTAACTTCCTCTTTTTTTGTTATTCCCCTTGCACACGGGAATTTGAAACGCTTACCGAAAACAATTTTCAATTGTAAATTTTTTTTATTTGAATATAATAAAAGTGGGGGAATTAATAAATATGGAGTAGAAGAATGATCTGGTGGATCATTGGTGGTATCATCGGGAGTATCTTTTTCAGAAAGAAATTCAATTTATCGTTCTGGAATGCGGTACTTATTGGAACTGGCTTAGTTGTCGGAATAGTATATCTACCAGTGTTTGTGGTCGGAAATATAATGGCAGGGATCGAGGCTTCTAACAGTTCTTTATCAGCATCAAACGAAAATGCATCAATCATTACTACTATTATTGTTTTGTTAATCATTGCATCACTGTTTTTGCTTTGGCTTGCTGCATACCAGTCATTAAATCATTATAGTAAATTCAGCTCCATAATAAATTTCTTCCTAGCCGTTACAATCAGTGGGTATCTCAATTCTTTTTTCATTGGTATATTGTTAGCGATCGAGTCAGTACCAATAAAAATTATTGTCGGAATCTTATATTTTTGTTTCATTATTCTTGTTTCCATTCGTAATAAATCTTTGAATACCAAGCTGCCACAATCGATACAACCCCAAACCATCCAACCTCAGTATAGCCATGACAATGTCAGGTTTCTGCCTCCAGAAGAGAACAAAGAGATAATCGATGTGTCAGTTAAAATGACGACAATCCCTGTTCGAGAAACCCGTAAAAACTGGATAGCCTTCACAGTAATTGCTATGATTATATTGGTTTTTTTTCTTGTCAATAGATTGACTCCACAATTATCCCTTTCCTCTTCCTCCACTCGACCAACATTAATACCAACTGGAACCAAAGTGAAAACATCTGTCCCAGTTTACTATATTGCAGTACCACCTGAGAATGCCCTCCTGGTTGGCAATGATAAGGATACTGAGAATGAATCAAGATCAACTGCCATTGAAATGGCCAAAATTCTTGAACTACCAAATAATTATCGCTGGGAAACTTATTCGCTAACCGACTCGACAAATCAAACTATTTACAACCACTACAATAATACCCTCAAATATCGTGGATACCTAACTGTTTCAAATGAAGACCTTGGTAATGGTTATTATTATTTTGAATTTCAATTTAGAGATGTACACATTGCAATTTGTTATTTTGAAACAGAACAACAAATGATTGTATTTAATTGGGAAGCAAACGAAAAGGCACTTTCGTCTCGACCTCTATCAAGATCACTGATTACGCCTCCTGCTGGGGCAACATTTGTCGCATCCAAATCGAACAGCAACCAGAGTTTCAAGGATAGCATTGCTATTCATGCCCGCAATCTTGCCGTGCCTTCGGGATATGATTGGGAGTTTTATGACCTCCCAGCATATACCCGCTTTGTTGATATCGAAAACCACTACACCAATATCCTGACAGGTAAAGGTTACAAAAAACTTATCAGCAATCAGGGAATCAATGATGTTTATCTATTAAAATTTAGATCGAAAGAAAACTTTGTCATAATCCAGTTTTGGGGAGACTCAAAATCAATTTTGGTATTTCTCTATTAATCGGAATATCTCCAACCTGAGGGGAAAGGCTGACGATACCCTTAAGGAGAAAAATGGTTCTGGCTGATGCTGAAGTTATTATAGCAAGTAGGCTTAGAGCTACAATGTCTTTTTATAAAAATCCGTTATCTTTCCACATAACAAACCTTTCCTTTTTACCAACGCGCCGGATGCCACCATCCTTTCCAAACGATCATAGGCTATATCTATGGATACATTCCAGGCTTTGGCTGCCTCTTACCTGGTGAATTCTCCTTCAACTTTATCGCTATTTTGGAAATTCCGGTGAAATCGCACATGCATTCCGCACTTATTCGCACAGTGAAAGAGAAGAAATAACTGGCTAAAAATATTGTACACTAAGTGTGCAAAATGGCGCGGAATCCTCTGATCTTTCTTTGGGAATCTCCAAGAAGTGAAAGGCGGTAAGCATTATGAACGGTACGGTCAAGGATAGCATCCGCCAGAGTGGGGTCTGGAAATCTGGAATGCCAATCAGAAATCGGAACTTGTGAAACAATGATCATAGCAGATTTGCCAAAGCGATCATCAAATACTTGAAGCAGACCTTGAGCTGAGGAGGGTTGAATCGGGTCTCGCATCCAGTCATCGAAAATAAGAACGTCGGATTTGGAGATGGATCGTAAGAAGTTGAGATAAGGGCCATCCTGGCGGGCATGTTCGAGGGCGAACAAGAACCTGGCCGTATGAAGATAACGGACAGAATACCCCAATCTGCAGGCAGCCGTGCCAAAAGCACAAGCCAGGAACGATTTACCCGTTCCGGTGGCACCGCTGATGATGATGTTCAGCGCTTTTTCAATCCAATTACACTGGGAGAGTTCAAGGATGAACCGTCTATCTAATCCACGATCTGCGGAGAAATCCAAATCTTCGATTGAAGCGTGCATAGGGAAGTTGGCCAATTTGATGCGATACTTGGTTCTGTGATCCAGGCGGCGGGTACATTCCATGTCCACGAGTAACAATAAACGTTCCTCAAAGGAAAGTTCGGCATATTGAGGGTTTGAAAGCTGTTCCCGCAGACCATCCCGAAAGGCGGGCAGGCGGAGTTGCTGCAATTTATCCATCAGGGTTTGAGAGATCATGAGAGATACCTTTCTTGATAATATTCAGCGCCGCGGATATTTTCATGGGTGGTGAACGTTTCAAGCGCCTGTGAAGTTGGTTGTTGCTGCAGGAAGATCAATTCCTGCTCCAATGCCTTGTAAGAGAAAACCTTTGATTCATAGATGATCTGGCAGGCTGTTTCCATATTGGCAGAACTGTACTTTCTGGTCAATTTGAGAATACCCAGACAGGTGCGATAGGCTTGTTCAGGATAATCACGCGATTTCAAAGTGGCCTAGATCAACGTAAAGGTGTGTGGACCAATTTTGCCTGCCCATTCCAGCAGCTTGTCTGAGTTGATCTCAGCCATGAACTGGTGATTCTCAGGCATGTGTGCCCGCTGCGTTGAGTAGCGAGTTTTGCGGTTGTTTCTCGGATGAATCGCCACCGATCTACCTTGATGGAAGATTTCCACCATCTTTTCTGTAGCTCGGATATCCACCTTTTGATGAATCAGGTGGAAGGGAACTGATTACAGGTGATCTTCAAATTCGACATGGTAATCAATGTGAACGGTGGCTTTTTTCCACTCAGCATACTCATAAGATCTTTCAGGCAATGGACGAAGATTGAGCTGGTCGATTGCTTCAAACTGAATACTTCTTTGATTTTTTTCATGGTTAATCGCTTTCTGTCCATGTCTCCTCCTTGTTCCTCAAGTAGTAAGCATGCCACATTTTGCGATTAACCAGGTATTTCTCCCCCCACTAAAAGTGTGCGATTTGTAGCGGATTTTGCACTTGCAAAATTGTTGTAGATTTTAAAAATGAAATTATAACGCCTCGTGATCTCGGCTCGGGACGTCGAGGACGCCGTCCCCTACAATAAAACAATTCGGTTTTATTAAAATGATTGATGAGTTCCAGAAGATCAATTACCTTGTAATATTTGAATATTCATTTCCGAATATAAAGATAGGGCATGCAAAATTGCTATGGATTATAAAAAATGAAATCATGACGCCTCGTGATCTCGGCGCGGGACGTCGAGGACGCCGTCCCCTACAATAATACAATTCCGTTTTATCAAAATGATTGATGAGTTCCAGAAGATCAATTACCTTTTAACATGTGAAAATTTACTTCCGAAAATCAAGATAGGGCATGCAAAATTGCTATGGATTATAAAAAATGAAATCATGACGCCTCATGAAATCAGCGCGGGACGTCGGGGACGCCGTCCCCTACAATAAAACAATTCGGTTTTATTAAAATGATTGATGGTAAACATAACCCGACTATGGGTGGTAAACTTCGCCCGGCTATTGATATGGCCCGCCCGTTTCGTTTAAACGTAGGGGACGGCGAGGATGCCATCTCGAGCCGAACAACGTGAGGCATCATCGTTTTCCCCTCACCCTGACCCTCTCCCTGAGGGCGAGGGGAAAACATCGACTTTATAGAGTTGCGCCCTCTTTAGAGGACGGCGTCTTTGCGAATCACACCGGTTGCCTATAGGGGACGGCTTCCCGCTATGCGTGCCATGCTTGTCAGGCGCGACGTCTCGTTCGACACAACTGCTGTGCGCGGCTGCTCGGCGCCACTTTTAGAAAGCATCCCTCTCTAGTTAGGCATGCTTTACGGGTAACCTCCTTTTTTAACCTGTCATATAACCAATTATGGTATGACAATCATCTTGAAAAAAATTGTCTTTCAGGGAATCGCGCCAAATTGTTGCCGAAAAGACAAAGTGAATTTGGTAAAATAAGAACAATAAAATAAATACAAGGGGGCAAAACTGTAATGAATCATTACAGCCTCAAATTAAACCAATGTCTTACCGTTTTACCAGAAATCAGAAGTATCTCCGGCAACAAACCTGACATCACCTATGAAGATATCACCTTTGATTCCAGGAAAGTCACCCCGGGAAGCATCTACGTCGCTTTGAAAGGGATTAATACCGACGGCCATAATTTCATCCCCAATGCCATTCAAAACGGCGCCGTCGCCGTAATCGGTTCGAATGATATGCCGACCGAACTTCCGGTTCCATACATCCGTGTAGAAAATCCGCGCTTGGCAATGGCTTATGCCGCCGCGGCTCTTTATCGTTTTCCTTCTAATGAAATGGCGGTGATCGGTGTCACCGGAACAGACGGGAAAACAACCACAGCCACGTTAATGTATCATATTTTGAGGAAAGCCGGCTTGAAAGCCGGGTTGATCTCAACGGTATCGGCGATTATCAACGGTCGTGAGATCGATACCGGTTTTCATGTGACGACACCGGAAAGTCCGGATATCCAACGGTATCTGGCACAAATGCGAGACGAAGGGATTACCCATGTCGTATGTGAAGTCACCTCTCACGGATTGTCGCAGAATCGAGTGGCTGCGATTGATTTTGACATCGCAATTGTGACAAACATCACTCACGAACATTTGGATTATCATAAAACGAAAGAAGAATATTTTGCGGCAAAAGGGATGTTATTCAAAGCTCTCGGTCAGCATCCGAGGAAATTAGCGCCATTAGCGGTCTTGAACTATGATGACCAAGCTTCTTATACCTATTTATCGGATATCATTCCCAATACGCATAAAATCTGTTATTCAGCCTCGGGAGAAGAACTTGTCTCTCAGGTGAGTCTTAAAAAGGTTGTCACCTTTTCGAAGGGATTAAAAGCGGAAATTCTGTTTCGAAATCTCCCAGATCATACGGAAGACCGAATTGTTTCGGTTCAATCCAATTTGATTGGTACTTATAACTGTGCAAATATTTTGGCAGCGATGACCGCAGCCGTTTACGGATTGGGCATATCACCGGAGAAAGCGGCGCAAGGCGTTCAGGAGGTTTCGGCAATTTCGGGCCGCATGGAAGTGATCGATTGCGGTCAGAATTTCACTGCGATGGTTGATTTTGCCCATACGCCGAATGCATTGGCTGTCGCTCTTGATTCCGCCCGCGCAATGCTTCCGATATCCGAAGATTCCGGCATTCCACCGAATCGAATAATCGCTGTTTACGGATCAGCCGGATTACGCGATCGTGAAAAAAGACGGATGATGCCCGCGGTATCCGTTGAAAAAGCCGATATAACCATTCTGACTGCCGAAGATCCCCGTACCGAATCGCTGGATATGATCCTAAAGGAAATGGCAGACGAAGCAGTAAAACACGGTGCGGTTATGGGCGAAAATCTGTTTATCGAACCCGATCGGGGAAATGCTATTCGGCTGGGACTTTCGCTGGCGAAACCGGGAGATATCGTTATTTCATTCGGAAAAGGCCATGAACAATCCATGTGCTTCGGAACGGTTGAATATGCTTGGGATGATCGAACAGCTATGCGAGCGGCTCTCTGTGAAATGCTGAATAAAGAGGGACCTCAGATGCCTTTCCTTCCGACTTCAAATCGTGAGACGCAAATTCAAAAATAACATCCGTCCGTCTGTGTTGAAAGGAATGAAATGTCTAAGAACAAGCTTTTTCTATTCTGTGAATTAACCATCGGAATTATTTTGGCTGTCGTATCTTTTGTTTTTCGAAAGGATATGCCGGTTATCATTGCCGGCATTTTAATCGCAGCGGGTATCGGCTTGATAGGAAATAGTATCAGTCAGTTGATGATGGACCATTTCGAGAAAAAGAATCCCGAAGTAATCCGAGAGGACACTCCCTTCACGGCCGATGAACGGAACAGTCTGATCCGGTATAAAGCGAAAGCAAAAACGAGCGATATAACGCAATGGCTTATTATCGGAATGGCATTGATTTCGGTATTGACGAAGGCTCCGGTTTGGGCAATTATCCTATTTGCCTTGGTTTATCTTGCTCATTTATTGATGCCGTACTATTTTATGGTTCGCTATCGGAACGAAATGAAAAATAATTCTCCCGAGTCCTGAAATGTCGACCGAAACGGGTGCGGCCTATTGTTTCATCGCTTCTTCCTGAGGAATACCCGCCATCATCAGCCCCAATTGTTCTGATGTTGCAGTGGCTGCATCGACGATCCCCATGATTTTTCCTTCAAAGATAACCGCAATTCGATCGGATAATGCCCGTATTTCATCCAGATCTTCCGAAATCAACAGGGTTGCCGTTCCCTGATCCCGTTGCTTCAGCAGCCGTTGATGAATATATTCGGAAGCTCCGATATCCACTCCTCGAGTGGGCTGAGCAGCAATCAATACTGAAGGATTCCGGCTGAGTTCCCGCGCCAGAATTAATTTCTGGACGTTTCCTCCGGAAAGATTCTTGACGAAAGTTTTAAGATTCGGTGTTTTTACGGCAAAATCATCAACCGCTTTTTGAGTTTCGCGGGCAATATTCGCAAAATTGAAAAAAGTGTGTTTTGAATAAGGTTCTTTATCATGATCCTCTAAAATGAAATTTTCGGATATATTAAAATCCTTGATTACACCATCTTTATTTCTCTCTTCGGGAATATAAGATTGCCCGGCCAGTGTTCGTTCATAAGGTGTCGCATCGGTCACATCTTTTCCGTTCAGGTAGATTTTCCCCTGAGTCGGTTTGCGTAGGCCGGCTAATGCCTGAGCAAGTTCGGGTTGTCCGTTGCCGGAAACACCGGCCAATCCGAGAATTTCACCTCCGTGGATTTCAAGATCAACACCGCAAACCTTTTCATTCCCCCAATCATTCTCAACATGCAAATTGACAATTTTTAATCGGATATCCCTTTGATTTAACGGCGTCTTCTCATATTGGAGAACGACCGGGCGACCGACCATTTTTTCAGCCAGCTCGGTCTTTGTAATATTCTCATTCTTCTTTTCCGCAACGCTTCGACCATCTCTGAGAATAACAATTCGATCGCTGATTTCAATCACTTCATTCAGCTTGTGCGAGATAAATATCAAAGAATGTTTTGCTTCCGCCATTTTCCGTAAAATGACAAAAAACTCTTCCACCTCTTGCGGAGTCAATACTGCGGTGGGCTCATCCAAAATCAAAAGATCCGCACCGCGATAAAGCGCTTTAATGATTTCCACACGTTGTTGTTCGCCGACCGCCAATTGCCAGATATAGGCTTTCGGATCGACTTTTAGCTTATACGTTTCGCAAATTTCCAGTATCCGTTTTTCAACTACATCCAAATCTAAGAAAAGGCCCCGACTGGATTTCAGACCTAACGCCACATTCTCAACAACGGTCAGGTTAGATACCAACATAAAATGTTGATGGATCATCCCGATCCCCGCATTTATCGCGTCGACAGGGGAATTAAAAACTCTCTCTTCTCCGTTTATCAAAATTTTTCCGCTGTCGGGTTTATACAAACCATAAAGCTGTTTCATTAAGGTGCTTTTTCCGGCTCCGTTTTCACCCAATAAAGCTAAAATCTCTCCTTCGTTTACTTCCAGATTGACTTTATCATTTGCGAGGACACCCGGAAATTGTTTGGTAATATCCACCATCTGCAGCTTTTTAATATGGTTTGGTTGTTGGTTAGATCCTTCCCTCTCGGTCATAACAAATTCCTTCCGGCAACATTTCCATTCCGTCGCCTTTCTTCAAATCAAACCCTAAATCATCTTTCGGAGGGAGTGGCAAGCTCCCTCCGATTTTTTACGATGGATGAAACGATCGATACGGCTCCTCTATTCCGCCGGCAGCGGATTAATTTCTCCGGCTGTTATTTTCGCAGCCAGTTCATCCGCCATTTTAATCAGCTCCGGATCGATTTCCATATTCTCCGTATTCCAGACAAATTTCAGACCGCCGTCCTCAAAGGTCAAATCATAAGCCTTTCCGCCGTAGACTCCTTCCTTCATATTGGCAATGATATCGTTCAGGATCGGAGTCCAATCATATACCAAGCTGACCAAAACATTCTTCGGAGCGAGCGGAATCGTATCCCATTGGACGCCCATCCATACACCGCCCTTTTCCTTTACCACGCTGACGGCTCCGGGGATGGATTGAGAAGTTCCGGTCAAAAGTGTCGCGCCTTCCGCCATATGAGTTTCCGCGGCTGCCGCCATCAAAGAGACATCCGAAAATGACGAAGTATAAGTCACGCTGACCTGCGACCCACCCTGTTCGGCACCGTACTTGAAACCATCAATGTAAGTTTTAGCATCACCGGATTCGACCGGTCCGCAAACACCCAATTTCCCTTTATTGGTATATTTCGCCGCGATTTGCCCGAAAACATATCCGCCCTGTTCAGCCCGTGCCTGATAAACCGAAATATTCGGCTGCCCGTAATAATCCGTGCCATTTCCCCAAGCAAATGCGGTCTCCGGATAATCGGGAGCGATTTCCTGTAAGGAAGTCCCGTATTGGGAACCGTGAGCAATCACAAGGTCATATCCCATATCTGCATAATCTCGAATCGCTTCCCGGGCATCGGCTACGTTGAACATATCTTCGGAATAAACCAATTCGAACTTTCCTTCGGGATAGGATTCACCGATTTTTTTCAGCGCTTCATACATCGACTGGCTGAACGAGTAGTCATTAATCTTCGACGGCATCACCATCGCTACTCTTAACACATCATCATCTTGTGCGAATGCCGGAACAAACAGAACAGCCAAAACGGCAATCACAACGATTAAAATTATTGAATTTTTTCTGAACATTTTTAACTCCTTTTTAATAATTCCAGAATTTTGATTAATACGACTAATTCTCACTGCGCTCATACGGTACCGAAAGCGCAGCGGGTGCATCCCTGCTCTGCACAAATACCAGAGTGACGATCGTCAAGATGTAAGGCAACATCATCGCGATATCGGATGGAATATCAATTCCCAAAACCTGAAGCCGCAATTGCAGTGCGTTAACAAAACTGAATAGTAATGCTCCCATCAGAACACCTTTCGGTTTCCAACCGCTGAAATAAACCAGAGCTACCGCAATATAACCGGTCCCGTTGGTCATTTTTTCTTGGAACATATTAATATTGGCAATCGAAAAAGTCGCTCCGGCAATTCCGGCAAGTACCCCGCCAATACAGACACAAAGATAACGGATTTTATCTACGGAAACGCCGAGGGTATCTGCGGCTTGCGGATTTTGACCGACCGAACGGATTTTTAATCCCAAGGTTGTTTTGTATAAGATAACGGAACTGATCGGAACTAATAAATAAGCGATATAAACCATTATATTATGATCAAACAACGCTTCTCCCACATAGGGGATATCGGCAAGCACCGGTATTCGGATATCCTTGAATCCGTCTACCGACAAGACTGTCCCGTTTAATAATGTCTTAAACAACAGAGAGGAAAGCCCGACCCCAAACATCGTCAATCCAATCCCGCTGATTCCCTGTTCGGCTTTGAAAGTGACGCTGATTAACGACATAATCAATCCCATCAACAACCCGACCACGGCGGCAACGAAAACTCCCAAGATAAGATTGTGAGTCTGATAAACGACAAAGAAGGCACAGAAAGCCCCCATCATCATAATTCCTTCTGTACCTAAGTTATAACAACCGGCGGTTTGATCGAAAAGTTCACCCAGCCCGGCATAAAGATAGGGCATCGCCAGTTTTATCGCCATTCCGACAATTCCAAAGATCGTTGCTGCAGAGAATAAATTATCCATTGATTGCCCTCTTCTTTGACCGTCTCTTTGAAAATATTTCCGCACCCACCACAAACAGAACAATTAGGCCCAGCAATGTATCAATAAAAGCCGAATGAACTTGAACGGTACGTTGCAATTTATTGCCGCCGACCATCAGCCCGCCGAATAAAAAGGCAGCCGGAATCGTTCCCAAAGGATGCAAATTTCCAAACAATGCGGTAACAATCCCGTTGAAACCGTAGTTTGCCGAGATGTTTTCCAGAACCCGGTGTTGGACGCCCAAAACTTCCACTCCTCCGGCCAGTCCCGCCATAGCTCCACCCATAATTAATGCCAATGCCTGGTAAAAGGGGACTTTAATACCTGCGTACCGCGAGGCATCCGAATTTAATCCGACCGCTCGAATTCGATAGCCGATCGTCGTTTTAAACAGCATAACAAACGCAATGACAGAAAGAATCAATGCCAAAATGGTACCGGTATTTAACTGGGTCGGGGGAGCCAATCTTGTCAGAAAAGTGTATTCCGGCAATAAAGCCGTCTGCGCCGCCCGTGTTCCCATCTCAATTTCGTGCGGATCGATCATTGGTCCGCGTAAAAGATAGTTGGATAAATACACAGCGATTGAATTCATCATCACAGTCGTCAGAATCTCATTGACCGCCAATTTCGCTTTCAGGATTCCCGGAATTCCGCCCCAAACAGCCCCCGCCGCCATCGAAGCTAATAAACAGATCGGCATCATGATTCTGGAATGAATCGGAACATATAATGCAACGGCAGCGGCTGCCAACGCTCCGACAATAATCTGTCCTTCACCGCCGATATTGATCACGCCCCCGCGAAAAGCAATACAAACACCGATTCCCACCAAAAGAAGCGGGGTGGCTTTTATAGTCGTTTGAATAAGTGCCCGTTGATTGCCGAATCCTCCGTCAAACAGGGCTTTATAAGCTGCGATCGGATCTTTTCCCAAAGCTTGAAGAACAAAAACCCCGATAAATAATGCCAACAAAGTGGCTAATAGAGGAATGACCGCATCAAAAATCTGATTGAAGAATGTGCGCAATTTAGCAGGCATTCAATATATTTCCTCCGTCCGGTAAAAATCGTGACTATGGTGAAAAAGCAAAAAACTGAAAATAAATATGCTTTAATTGTATCATTTCATTGTAAAACCTATTATACATAGAAAAATAGGCCGGTAATTAATGATTTTGTAATAAAGTTTTAATCGAAAAGCGCTTCTCAGTCATAAAAGGTTAGACAAGTTAAAGAATTATTGTATTCTACTTTAGAATCGATCGGATGATCGCTGGATCAAAAGACAGATCGCCCTCTTGACAAAACCCCGTTTGACAAAAATCTCACAAAAATCAGTGGTATACTCTTTTTATAGGCAGGTTTTTTCTCAGGAGACCGGGAAATCAGCCTATCTCATCCGACTAACCGGTTTCCAAAGTGGGTGCATCATGAAAACCACAGAAGATCCAGAAAACAGGAATCAGGTTGTGAAGATCGTTCGAATCCTGACCAATTTTGCCATCACGATCTTCAATCAACTATATGAAAAGAGTTGTGAGATTAAACGCCGCAGCTGGTGTGAAATCTTCCAAAGATTCGCTTTTTATTACACCTGAACCAATCACTCCATAATCCCTATTAAGGTTGAACCTTAAAGGCAGATTGATCAGAATCTCGCAGTGTTTTTAATTTTAATTTCTGCGGATTCCTTTTTCGGATTTAAACCTTTTCATTTGGTTGAGAATTGCAAAAATTTGTCAATCAATGAATTTACGGTTTGCATACCTGAAAAAGAATCGTATTCAAATTGGTTCAGGATTTACGTTATGACAGACAACAAGAAATGGTATTTCAATTTTGGATTCCTGTGGACGGGGCAGATGCTATCACTGCTCTCCACATCAATCATTCAATTCGTTTTGCTATGGTGGCTGACGGAAAAAACACAGTCGGCTATTTATTTATCCGCGGCAACTTTCGTATTATATATTCCGATTATCTTTATTGTGCCTTTGATCAGTCCGCTTATTGATCATTGCAGCCGCAAGAAAATTCTGATAGCAGCAAATTTCGGAATCGGAGCAGTCTCTGCCTTGCTGGGAATATCTTTCGGCTTCGAAAAAGTGTCCCCGATAATGGTTCTCGGAGCGATATTCCTTCGCTCAACATTTAATAGCATTCGCTGGTCAACCTTAGAAGCCTCAGCTGCACAAATGGTCCCCGAAAGTCATTTAACCCAAATCAATGCGGTTGATTATATTTTGCGCGGAATAACCGGAATCGCCGGCCCGTTCCTCGGTGCTTTTTTATTACGAACAACGACGATAAATTCTATCCTGAACGTTGACTTAATTGCGGCGGCAGGAGGCTCGATTCCGTTATTGTTGATTTCGTTCCCGAAAGTAAATTCGATCGCAACCCATTTTTCGGTAAATTTGGTAAAACAAATCGGCAGATCATTATCGGATCTGAAAAGCGGTTTTTACTATGTCCGAAGAACACCGGGCTTATTTATGTTTTTGATGTATGTTTCTATCACCAATTTGATGCTCATGCCCGCCGAGAGTCTCTTGCCTTTGGTCGTATCGACAAAATTCCACGGTACCGAAATATCCATGAGTACCATCGGTATTGCATTTGGCATCGGTTCCGTATTGGGGGGCATCATTTTGAGCATACGCCATGGATTTCGCAGCCGAATCAAAGCGAGCCTTACCGGAGATCTGCTGTATGGTTTCGGGATCTTTTTAATCGGGGTGGCTTCCGAAAAACAATTTTCGTTGGCAGTCTTCGGATGGGCATTGGCCGGAATCGGTGAATCGATGAGTCTGGCGAATGTGAACGCTTTAATACAGGCTCATACCCGCCCGGAGATGCAGGGGAGAGTATTTTCGATCTCGACAAGCTTGATCAATATTTCTATTCCCGTGGCAATGGTTATTTCGGGACCGATCGCCGAAATCTTCGAAATTCAATTTTGGTATATTTTCAGCGGAGTAGGAATTCTGTTATTAGCCGGAGGAATGATGTTCGTGCCTGCCATGTTTCGGTTGGAGAAACCGTCTCCCGCCAAAATTCTTGATCCTTCGTATGAATGATTTATTTGAATTCTTGGCAATATGATGATTTGATTTGGGAAGGAAGCCGATCGGGTTATCCACAACCGAAACAAAAAGGATCCATTTATTCTTTCCGTTGTTCAACTCGGTACAAAGCCATATTTTGGCTTGCCCCGTCTGAGAAATATTCTTTCCGAAGCAGAAATCCGGCTTCCTCCGCCAACGATTGCAATTCACCTTCGGTAAAAAGGTGGACATACCGCAGTCCGATTTTTTTATCTGCATCCGGAAGTGAAAAACGCCAATCCAACAGCGTATCGCCAGGATCGACATCGGCGGATTGAATTCCGATTGATTCCCAGGGGAGAATGCGTCTCATCATTTTTTCGGAGTTTTGAAATTGCCAAACCGAATAGCAGAAGCAACCGCCGGGCTTCAATAAAGAATAAACTTGCTGAAAAATCCGGCTTCGGGCACTTGCATCGGGCATATGATGGAGAACGGCAAAGGCACAAATTCCGTCAAATTTTCTGTTTTCAAATAATCGAACCCAAGAACTATCCGATAAATCTGCCTGAAAATAGGACAATTTCATGCGGCTATCGGAAATATTTTCATTTAATTGCCGGGCTTCTTCCAGCAGTGTCTGACTGAAATCGACTCCGGTATAAGACCCCGTTCTGCCGGATTCAGCCCATGCGGCGGCTAAAGCGCCCGATCCGCACCCCAAATCAAGCCAATCACCGTAAAAGCAATCCTCATCAAGAAAACGCCGAACTCCCGGTTGTATTCGCTGCCGGGTAGCCGCAAAAGCTTTCCCGAACGATTCATAAAAATCCCGATTAAGCTCCGAAAGTTTTTGGATCGTATCTCGGTTCACGCTTTATTCCGACGAATTCTTTTTGGGTGTTTTAAAAAACTTCGCCAGTCCGCCTTCACTGGTTTCACGGTATAAAGAGGGCATATCTACCCCGGTCTGCATCATGACTTCTACTACTTGATCAAAACTGACCAAATGCGAACCGTCTGTAAAACTGACATACTCCGCTACATAGATGGCGGTCCCGGCAGCGAAAGCATTTCGCTCGATGCAAGGAACTTGAACCAGACCGTGTACAGGATCGCAGGTTAATCCCAAATGATGCTCCAACGCCATTTCCGCAGCATATTCAATTTGCCGAATAGAACAGGAATAAAGCTGTGCAGCCGCAGCCGCTGCCATAGCCGCGGCAACTCCGACTTCACCTTGGCAACCTACCTCTGCACCGGAGATAGATCCGTTATGTTTTACCACATTGCCGAACAAGCCGGCTGTCGCCAAAGCCTTCAGAATCGTTTCGTCCGAGTGATTCAAATTTTCTTGCAAGTAGCGAATAATTGCCGGAACAACCCCGCTGGATCCGCAAGTCGGCGCCGTAACCACCAGCCCGCCGGTAGCGTTTTCTTCGGAAACAGCCAAAGCATAAGAGGTCAAACGACCTACGGATGCCATCGTCGGATTCATCAATCTGCCCCGTCGAAAGTAGATCGGAGCTTTGCGGGAAATTCCCAGTCCTCCCGGAATGACACCTTCCCGATTGATCCCGCGATCGATCGCAGCATACATCGTTTTCTGGACCTCACGCAAATAGTCCCAAATCCCTTTCCCCTCGCAATCTTCCACATATTCCCAAAATGACTTCCCGGTTCGTTGAAGATGCGCCATTATTTCCGCCATGTTTCGATGGGGATAGAATAAACCGACTTCAGAATCTTGCGGACCTTCTGAGAGTGCTCCGCCGCCCACCGAGTAGACCATCCACTTATTAATTAATTGCTTTTGTCCGTCCCAGGCGGAAAATTCCATCCCGTTTGGATGAAATGCCGGAACATAATCCGGTTTCCAAATAATTTCAGTTTTCTTTTTCCCCAAAACTTCATAAATCGCTTTATCGGTCAAGTGACCTTTACCGGTCGCAGCCAAACTTCCGTATAAGACGACCGTATAATGTTCCGCATCCGGATAACGAGCTTTAAACATCTCGGCAGCTCTTCGAGGCGCCATGGTATGACTGCTGCTGGGACCGTGCCCGATCCGATATAAATGGCGAATTGTATCCATTCTTAATCAAACATCTTTCTTTTTTAGTATTTCCCGTATTTTTCGCATGGCTGCTCCGCGATGACTGATTTCATTTTTTTCATTTTCACTCATCTCCGCCAAAGTCATTCCGCGTTCCGGTATCCAAAAAATCGGATCATAGCCGAAGCCGCCGTTTCCACGTTCTTCGGGAATAATCTCGCCGTTACAAATTCCGTGAACCAGTTGGATTTCCGACGATTTCGGATCGCATAAAGCAGCCGCACAATAAAACCTGGCTTTCCACGGACGCGGTTTCCCTTTTAAATTTTCGAGTAAAAACGCTCGCCGGTCCGCATCGGTGGCATTCGGTTGGGGGCAATATCGGTGAGAATGAACTCCCGGTTCTCCACCCAAACATTCCACTTCCAAGCCGGAATCATCTGCCAGCGATAACATACCGCTCGCCTTACAAAAAGATTCAGCTTTGATTTCGGCATTTTCTTCGAATGTATTTCCGTTCTCTTCAATTTTCAAATCAATTCCGAGCTCTTGCGGGGTAATTAAATCGAAATCACTCAGGATATTTTGAATTTCCCGGATTTTATTAAGATTATTGGTTGCGATCAATATTTTCTGTCTCATGTCTACACTATTCTATCAATAAAGCGATTGGTCAGTGATTGAATGATGATTACCTACCAACGACTGTGCAATAATAAACAAAAAACAGGCTAAGCACTTTAACCTGTTTTTATATTTTCGGTTCATTTTTATTAATATTGATTAACATCCATATTTAATACCAGATAACGTTCGCCGCAAAAAGGTTTATCACCACTTTGGCCGAAATAATCATTTCCGAATAAATCATAGATATTCCCGGAAATTGTTAATTCGGGTAATTTCCCGACTAATTTACCGTCCCGAATGGAATATGCCATTTGGACAGGTGAAGCAAATTGTCCTTCGTTGGTAAAGTCTCCTCCGCTTAAAACCGCTGCAAAGATGGCGTCTCGACCATTCAATATCTCAGCCAAAGTTTTCTGTGACGGTAAAACCGAAAGAGGAGGTACACTCAATGCCGGGACACTGTTATATTCGCCCCCCGCCGCAGCTGTATTCCGCATTCCGTATTTATCGACGGTCTTTTTATCGGCATATCCACATCGTATTTGTCCCTTCTCAATCAGAGCCGTTTGATCCGACTCAAGGACGCTACCTTCAACATCAAAAAACGAAGCATGGATCGGTTCAATTCCCCGGTCGACTATTAAAGAGAAATCATCGTTAAAAACCTTTTTCCCGATTTTATCGCCAAATATGGATACTCCTCTTCCGAGTGCCTCACCGTTGAGTGATTCGATAAATTTACCGCTGATGTCTTGAAAACCGATTACAACCGGGATTTTTCCGCTGATTTTTTGCTCCATCGGATTCCTAAAAGCGGTCAATTGAGAAGATAGATCTTCATAGACGGATTCAAAATCGGGGTCGCGATCTTCAAACGAATAAATCGTATCAAATACATTAATCGATTTTATATGTTTTACCACCAAGCCGAAAACAATCGATTGATCCGAATTGCAATAATCCAATCCGAGATCATTATGAATTGAGACTTCGGATTCAACCGACATTAACTTATTACTGCAGATAAAATCCGGAAAATCCTTTCGTATTCGCGCTAAAAATTCTTCACTCTGTTTGAGAAAATCCGTCTGAGAACCACAAGCTTTTTTGGTATTTCGAATTCGTGTCTTTCCGGCTGAGGGAGGATATGGATAAGGGATTTTCTTCATCAAGTTTTTCTCGGCATCAAGCCAAGTTTGCTCATCGGCTTCCCCGAAAGTACCCGAGATACCAATGTAACCGTCCGAATAGACTCTGCAACCGGTTTTTGTAATTTGTTTCTTTCGCACCGCATCCACAGCGGTTTGAGTGACATTTAAGGTAAAACTGTTGATTTTCACCTGAAATTGTTCGCGTACCATATCTTTTCCTTTTTACTGAACATTAATTCCGTTGACCCGGACATACGGGCCGCCAAAACCGACCCGTAAGGGATATTGTTCCATCTTGCCGCATCCGCCGGTTCCGAATGATTTTATTTCCACAGCATCGGAAACCCCGTCAATTTCATGAAGTGTTTTCATTACATTCCCGGTAATTACCGCAATTTTAAGTGGTTCGGCAATTTTTCCATGGCAAATTCGATAAGCACGGGAAGGCGCTATCGTAAAAGTAGACATTCCGGATCCGTGCTTAAAGTCATCGATAAAAATCCCGTCTTCCACTTCACCGAATAATTCTTCTTTGGTTTGTTTCCCGGAATCGATATAGGTGGTTGTCATACGGACAATCGGTTCATATTCAAAACTGATTGCCCGAGCATTGGCGGTCGGATTTTCATTCAATAACGCAGCGGTATATGCGCTGTGTAATCGACCGCTCAACACCCCGTCTTTGATCAGGTAAGTTTTCTTCGCCCGACATCCTTCATCGTCATAAGGAACATATCCGGACCCTTCGATTTGTCCGGAATCGATAATATTTAATAACGAAGCCCCGACTTTTTTACCGATAACCCATTCTTTCCGCATTTCTTCATCACCGATCATAAAATCCGCTTCGCTTTTATGTCCGAAACTCTCATGTGCAAAAACGCCGGCAACCAAAGGGGAAAGAATGCAAGTATACACACCCGGTTTAACCGGAACAGCCCTTTTGGCATAATCCAGATCCTTTTCAATCTCATCTCGGACCTCACGCTGATGCCCGGCCAGTTCATGAAAACGGATCTTATAGATATTCGCCTGCCCATCTTGCGGAAAGTCGTTCGCCATGATTGTGTATCGGACGACAATCGTGCAATTTTGAGTATCAAATGTGATATCGGCGCCCTTACCGGAAACAAAATGTTTCACGGTATGGTTATCCAGATAAAAGATTTTTGAATTTCGAATTTCGGGATAATCCGAGATCAATTCAAGATAACTTTTTACCAATGCCATTTTTTTGTCGTTGGAAATCAAGGAAACGTCATCCTGCTGATAGCGCAAATCCATTCCCCGATTTATTTCAAGCTTATCAACCACCGAATCTTGAAGGATCGCCAAATTCGGGACAGCCATTTCCGCCAGATCATCTATTTCATTTTGAATCGAATTCAAGTCGGTTGTTGCGCTGTAATACCAGCGTTTCCCATCATAAATCCGAACCATTGCCCCTTTTTCGGATACGGTTTTATTCTCTTTCAGCTCACCGTTTTCAAATTGAATGTTGGTTTTTGAAACTGTTTCGATTCGAACATCGGTATATAAATTTTTTGGATATTGATACATAGAGCATTCTCCTTACGTCAATTATAGCGAGTTTGAATACAAACTGTTATCGGGAAATCAGCCGGAAGCGGTTACCAAGTGAAATTACTAAAATGATTTTTTTGCGTCACAAAATACGAATTTGCATGCTCGTTATATACTTTGATCGGTCCTTTTCGACGAACTGATCGATAATATTGAAATTAACCATCAGATCCGAAAGTTTTAAATTCGAGTAAGCATTGCGCAATTTTTTTTGAGTCTTGTAAATTTCTTCATACGGTCCCAAATGATAAGCGCATAAATATTTGCCCGCTTCGATATATTCAACTTTTTCTTTATTGACTTTAAAATCTTCGGGGAATTGACTGTTGTCTTGATATAAATAAGCGCCAAAATATTTCAGATCTTCTTTATAAAATGCAATGGTTGGATAAAAATAAAAAGAATCGTGGTGATACAATACTTCTTCCTGCCCTAAAGGAATATAAGGTCGGGGTCCATATTCACATATCTTTATTTCAGAAATTTCTCGAATTTCGCTGAGTTCGTGTTCAATAAAACGAATTTTGCGCTGAATCGCATGGTCAATGTCAAGTAATTCATCCAGTTCGCGATGGATCTCATCCGATCTTTTTTTCAAAACATCTAATGAAGTGTCCGATTGCAGATTATCCAAATATTCGGCAATATCCTCTAAAGAATAGCCGATCCGGCGTAAGTAGCGAATCGAAGCCAATTGATAGACTTGATCAAACGCATATTTTCGCCGACCGGACCATTTATCCCTATATGCCGGTCTGAAAATTCCTATCGAATCGTAATAACGAAGTGTTTGGACATTCAATCCAAACATCTTACTGAACTCTCCAATCGTGTAGCTGTCTTTCAACCGGACACTCCTCCTTGAAAATCAATTCCTTCTCTCATTTTATCAGCGGTTATCGCGTTCATAGGGGATCCCTAAAGCGGAAGGATCGGAACTTTTCCCTGCCGAAAAGAGAAGAACAAAAACAGCTGCGATATAAGGCAAAATGGAAAAAGCTTGAGAAGGAATCGGAATATTCATCGTTTGGAGTTGGAATTGAACGGCATCCGCGAGCCCGATCAATAAAGCCGAACAAAGTATTCCCAACGGGTTTCTTCTGCCTAATATAACCGTGACCAAAGCAATATAGCCCTTTCCTGCGGTAATGTCCTCCATAAAAAATCCGAGCTGAGCCAACGTAAAATAGGAGCCTGCCAGCCCTCCTAATAATCCATTCACCATACAAGCCAAATACCGAATTCGAAACACATTGATTCCCGCCGTATCGGCGGCACTCGGATGTTCACCGACCGCTGTAAATATAACTCCCCATTCCGTCTTTTTATAAATAAAAAGGAAAATGAAAACCAATAAATACATCAGGTAAACGAAAATATTATGTGTAAAGAAAGCTTTCCCGAGTAACGGTATTTTGCCGAGCACCGGAAATTCAAAATTGGGAACCGTTTTACATTGAGGAAGAATCGTGCTTTGACCGAAAACGATTAAAAACAGAAAGCTGGTCAGCCCCAGTGCAAAAAAATTCAAAGCAAGACCCACAATTGTCTGGTTTGCTTTGCATTTAATACACAGAATCGCATGAATACCGGAAATAATCATACCGGCAAGCATTCCGCACAACATACCCCAATAAACATTTCCGGTCCAAAAAGTCACTATAAAAGAGCTAAAAGCTCCGCACAGCATGATTGCTTCGACTCCCAAATTCATGACGCCGGTACGTTCTGAAAAAGCCTCCCCCAAACCCGCCAAAGTGAGAGGTGTTGCCATACGAATACAAGCGGCAAGAAATGTTGCGATGGTTAATAAAATCTGGCTCATCCTTGCTCCTCTTTTTTGTCTATGAGCTTCTTAAATATCGTTTTTCGCGCCATCAGCATCAGAACAATCGCTCCTAAAATAATTGAGGAAATTGCCGAAGGGACATTTGCCGCACGTTGCATAGAAAGTGATCCGACTTGTAACGTGGCAATTCCTATAGCTGCCAATATTACACCAAACGGATTGTTTCCTCCCAACAATGCCACGATAATCGCTAAATAACCATATCCGGGAGAAATTCCCTCAATCAATTTATGATGAAGACCGGCGATTTCGCATACACCCGCTATCCCGGCTAAACCGCCGCTGATCATAGATGAAATAATAATATGTTTGCCCACAGAAATACCGGAACAAAGACATGCGCGCGGATTCATACCCACCGCTCGCAATCGAAAACCGAGTGATGTTTTGAAAATCAAAATATCGATCAGGATTGCACAGATAACGGCTATTAATATTCCCGAATGCAATCGTGTTCCGGGAATCAAAATGGATAAACCGGCCGAATCGGTCAAGGTCGCCGAGACAGGAAAATAATTATTCGGATCTTTTAGAACCGTTTGCAATAAAATTCCGACAATTCCCAAAGCGATATAGTTAAACATAATTGTATTAATGACTTCGGAAATTCCCATTTTCGCTTTTAAAATACCGGGTATTAATGACCAAACTCCTCCGGCTAAAAATCCACCCAATAAACAGAGCGGCATCAGGATCCCCTTCGGTAAATTGGGAAATGCCAATGCCAGAGCCGTGATCGTTACCGCTCCCATATAAAGTTGACCTTCGGCACCGATATTCACAAAGCCGCTCTTAAACGCAACGGATACTCCCAAGCCGGTTAATATCAACGGAGTTGCTTTCACGAAAACTTCTGCAACGGAATAGGAAGAGCCTGCTATCCCCCGAATAAAACCGGATAACGCATCCGAAATACTATTGCCGGTTATCCCGATTAAGAGGATCATAAGAATGATCCCTGCCAGAACAATCATCAAATAGGATATAAGATCACCGGCTTTATTTTTCATGGATTTCGACCTCATTCAAATTAAAATTCCTGCCTGCCATCATTAATCCAATCCGTGTGATATCAATATTTTTACTATTATTCAGAATACCCATTATTCTGCCTTTATAAAGAACTGCGATTCGATCACTTAACGAAAGAATTTCTTCCAAATCGGCAGAAATGAGTAAAATACAGGCACCTTTGCTACGATGCATTAATAATTGTTCTCTGACAAATTCCGTCGCCCCGATATCGAGACCTCTTGTCGGTTGGCAAGCCACAATTAATTTCGGCTCGTCGCAAAGCTCTCTGGAAAGAATCAACTTTTGTTGGTTTCCGCCTGATAGAAATCGAACGGGCAGGGAAGGAGATGAAACTTTTATTTTATAAGCTTTGATCTGTCGATTGATGAAGTCGTTTAATTTCTTTTTGTTCAAAATCCCGTTATTCTGATATCTTCGGTCTTTATGGAATTTGAGAAGCATATTATCCATAAACCCTGCATCCAACAATAAACCGTCGCGATGTCGATCATCGGAAATATAGGCGATGCCGGCATCTCTGCGGTCCGAAACCGAATGATTCCTTAAATCTTTCCCGAAAAGCTGCATTTCTTCCGCGACATTGTGCCGAATTCCCAATATCGATTCGGCCAACTCTTTCTGTCCATTCCCCTCGACACCGGCAATCCCCAATATCTCGCCCGCTTCTATTTCAAACGAAACAGTCGCTGACTTTGTTTGGCTCTTTTCCTCAAGATTTAAGTTCCGCAGAATAAAGCCTTGATTACGTTTTTCAATTCTCGGAGGTATTTCAACAATATTCAGAGGTCGCCCGATCATATATTCAGCTAAACTTGCTTCGTCGACTTCTGTTATCGGAACAGTAATAATACTTTCAGCATCCCTCATCACCGTAACCATGTCGGCGATTTCCATTACTTCCGGTATTTTATGAGTGATCAGAATGACGGAACGACCGTCTTGAGAGAGCCTCTTTAATACCTCGAACAAACCAATTGTCTCTTGTCGCGTCAAAACCGCGGTCGGCTCATCCAAAATCAGCAACTCGGCATCTCGATAAAGCAACTTCATGATTTCAACACGCTGTTGTTCGCCGACGGATAAATCGCTGACCATCGCCTCCGGATCGACGATTAATCCGTACTGATCCGATAAACTTTTTATCTTCCGATTAACTGCTTTCCGATCGGTTAATGGATAGCCGGTCTCTTTTAATCCGAGAGTTATATTTTGAGATACATTGAGAGTGGGCACCAGCATAAAATGCTGGTGCACCATTCCGATTTTTCTTTCGATCGCATCTTTGGGAGATTCAAACTTTACTTCTTCGCCGTGCCAAAATATTTTACCGCCATCCGGTTGGTAAAGACCGTAGAGAATATTCATCAAGGTTGTCTTTCCGGCGCCATTTTCGCCGAGCAAAGCAAGAATTTTCCCTTTTTCTACCTGAAGATGAACATTTTTGTTGGCATATTTTCCAAAGAATTTTTTTTGGATATTTTCCATAGAAAGCAATATCATTTTTTCCTCGACTTTTACTGTCATCTGTTCACTCAGGCAAGAACAATTTCTTTGAATCTCAACATTTATTTTGTGGGTTTTTCGATAACCGGAACCACAAATTCACCGGTTCGAATAGCTTCTTTTTTCGCGGCGATTTTATCTTTTAAATCCTGGGGAATTTTATCTTCGAATTTACCGTAACCGGTTATATCCACCACATCATCCGCGAAACCCAAATGATATACTCCGCCTTTAAAGGTCCCTGTTTTTACTTGATTCACAGCGGTGGTTATTACTTTCGGCATTCTGTAAACCGTCGATGCCATAACCGTATCCGGAGCAATACTGCTTTGATCATATGAATTACCACATGCCAAAAGACCATTTTCCTGTGCAGCCATAATCACACCGGTGCCGGCTTGGTTTGCAACATGATACAAAACATCCGCATTTTGGCGGATCATGCTCATCGCAGCTTCTTTTCCCAGCGAAGCATCGACAAATGAATTGATGTAAACTTCAAGAACTTTGATATCGGGAACGACTTCCTTTGCACCCAATTTAAACGCTTCCAATTCCTTGGTTATGGAAGGTTGCTCGAAACCGCCGACGACACCGATTACTTTGGTTTTACTCATCCCGGCACAAAGCATGCCCATTAAATATGCCGCTTGTTCACAACTCATCACGTAAGAAGCCATGTTTTCGGATTGTGAATTTGCTTCCGTGGCGACAAAATAGGAATTCGGAAAGTCTGCGGATACTTTTTTGGCCGGTTCACCAAATTGATAGCCGTGACCGATAATCAAATCAAACCCCTGAGCGGCATAATCTCGAAAAGCTGCTTCACTGTCAGCTATATCGACATTTTCCATTTTTGAGGTTTCAACCCCGAATTCTTTTTCGGCTGCCTGCAAGCCTTCCAATGCGGTTGCATTCCAACCTTGGTCATTTGCGGGACCGGACAGAATTAGTGCAACTTTCAATTTCTTCGCACCGCTTCCCGTTTCGACTGTTTTGCTCTCAGCGGACGGGATAACAGATGACGTCGCTTCTTTTTCGGATTTGACTTCGGTAGTCTCTGTCGAAGTTAGGACTGCGGCTGTTGTCGGTGTACTCTTTGCTCCCGAGGAACAACCTGAAATAAGCATACTGCCAATCAATACGACAAATAACAAAATTGATAAACTTTTCTTCATTTCTCCCTCTCATCTAATAAACAATTACGAAACTATAAAGAATTCTTTAAACGGTTCACGAATTACCCGATCACATACCTCCTCTCCTCTCCGCGCAAGTTTTGATTCATCCACACCCACCAGATGACCTTCTTCAAATACAATCTTTCCGGCTACCATGGTGAGCCATACCGGTCCGGTCAATCCGACCCTCGCCAATATATTTTTATGGTCATGATTTGTCCCGATTAATTCGGGGACATCGGTATCAACCATAAATAAATCAGCGCATTTTCCTTTTTCTAAACTCCCGAGATCGCTTCGTCCGAGCGTTTTAGCCCCGGAAACCGTCGCAATTTTCAGCATGTCATAAGCTGAAATACAACCGTTTCTCTGTTTGCTGTGCCAGGTCTGCATCAAATATCCGATTCGCATGGAATCTAATAAATTGGAGGAATCATTTGTCGCGGATCCGTCACAACCGAGGCTGATTGTTATTCCGGACTGTTGCATTCTTTTTATGTCCAAAATCGGGAAGCCGCCTAAAATCGCCGGCGCCGGACAATGCGAGACACCGCATCCGTATTTTGCGAGAATCGCATCTTCTTCCGGTAACCCTTCCCAAAAGTGAGCATACCAAACATCCGGGCCGATAAATCCGACTTCCTCGCACCACGCCAAAGAACGTTTCCCCCAACGTTGAAGCATGATCTCATTTTCCCCTTCACCCAGATGAGTATGCATCCGAACCCCTTTTTCCCGTGCCAAAGCAATCGTCTCGGTAAAAGTCTCCTTATAAGAATTGATCGGCTGGCACGGAGCCAAAACAATTTGGTGCATCGAACCCGGCTGAGGATCATGATATAAATCGATGATTCGTTCACAATCTTTTAAATATTCATCTGTTGTTTCCAACATATTTTCCGGAATCGTGCTGCCTTCGCTTCTCGGGAGCGTATTTGTCCCTCGTCCGGCATGATAACGGATTCCCAAAAGTTCGGCTGCTTCCATCTGTCTGTCCACGGGTGATTTACCCGTCGCTTTTGTATAACAATACTGATGATCAAATGCACAGGTACAACCGTGTTTTAACAAATCAGCCATAGCTGTCAAAGAACTGTAATATATGACGTCGGAATTAATCATCTGAAAAATGCGGTAAATTTTATCCAACCACTCTACCACAAGCATATTGGGATAATCGATCGTAATTAAATTTCGAACAAATGTTTGGAAAAAATGATGATGGGTATTTATTAATCCGGGATAAATAATTTTGTGTTCTGCATGAATGATTTTCGAATCGTCTATTGAAATATTCTTTCCGATTTCTTTTATGAATCCGTTTTCGATTAAGATATCTGCATCATGATAAACCGTATCGTTTTCGTCACAGGAAACAATCGACTCGGCATTACGGATCAGGATTTTTTCATCCATATGAATCTCCTCAGTTTTTAAAATGTCATTTTTATTCGCATGTAACTTAGTATTTATGATTCTACAACCTATAGTTACTATAGGTGCAAGGATTCATGTAGTTCAACAAAAAACTCTTGAGAGTTGTTAAAACTCTTAAGAGTTTTCGTTATGTCGTTTCAATTCAATTTATATTGCGTGATTCAAAGATTCAATTCGCGATTAAACAAAAAGAATCATGTTGGCGATAACCTACTCTCCCAGGAGGTCGCCCTCCAAGTACCATCGGCGTTGACGCGCTTGACTTCCGGGTTCGAGATGTTTCCGGGTATACCCACGTCCCTTTCGTCACCAACATGACTCTTCTTTCCGTCTACAGTATGTACCTTCAGGTAGGAAAACCTACCTGTTCCTTACATCACGTCCTAAGCCTTCGATCATTAGTACCGGTCAGCTCAATACATCACTGTACTTTCACTCCCAGCCTATCTAGCACGTCGTCTCCGTGCGATCTTATTCATTCCTGATGAGAGAATTTATCTCGAAGCAAGTTTCCCACTTAGATGCTTTCAGCGGTTATCTCTGCCAAACGTGGCTACTCAGCTGTGCAATCGACATTACAACTGACCCACCAGAGGTTTGTCCACCCCGGTCCTCTCGTACTAGGGGCAGCTCTTCTCAATTCTCTTTCGCCCACAGCGGATAGAGACCGACCTGTCTCACGACGGTCTGAACCCAGCTCGCGTACCGCTTTAACCGGCGAACAGCCGGACCCTTGGGACCTTGTACAGCCCCAGGATGCGATGAGCCGACATCGAGGTGCCGAGCGAAGTCGTCGATGTGAACTCTTGGACTTCACCAGCCTGTTATCCCCGGGGTAGCTTTTATCCGGTAAGCCACGGCCATTCCACTCTGTACCGTGGGATCACTAAGCCCTACTTTCGTATCTGTTCGACGCGTTGGTCTTACAGTCAAGCTCCCTTCTGCCTTTACACTCTCTGACAGGTTTCCATTCTGTCTGAGGGAACCTTTGGGCGCCTCCGTTACCCTTTTGGAGGCGACCGCCCCAGTCAAACTGCCCGCCTGACACGGTCCCTTCTCCAGTTCTTGGATTAAGGTTAGAGCCCAAATATCATCAGGGTGGTATTTCACCGTCGACTCCACCAAGGCTTGCGCCCTGATCTCTCAGTCTCCCACCTATCCTACACAGATAATACCTAAACTCAATGCCAGGTTACAGTAAAGCTCCACGGGGTCTTTTTGTCCTGCTGCGGGTAGGCCGCATCTTCACAGCCATTTCAATTTCACCGGGTCTATCGTTGAGACAGTGCTCTAGTTGTTACGCCGTTCGTGCGGGTCGGAACTTGCCCGACAAGGAATTTCGCTACCTTAGGACCGTTATAGTTACGGCCGCCGTTCACCGGGGCTTCAGTTCAAAGCTTCGACTTCCGTCTAACCTCTCCCCTTAACCTTCCGGCACTGGGCAGGCGTCAGCCCCTATACTTCGTCTTTCAACTTCGCAGAGACCTGTGGTTTTGATAACCAGTCACTAGAGCCCTTTCACTGCAACTCACTTTACCTTTCAGTTCCGTGAGCACCCCTTCTCCCTAAGTTACGGGGCCTTTTTGCCTAGTTCCTTAACGATAGTTCTCCCGTTCGTTTTTGTATCTTCTACTTATCCACCAGTGTCGGTTTCCGGTACGGGCAATTGTGTCTCTTCGCTTAGAGGCTTTTCTCGCCAACAAGGTCCCTCCAGGTTCTGGCTTGCGCCTCCTGATTTCCCTCAGCTCGTCCGGGCTTTTTCTTTCCCGGTCTCTTCGCCTGACGTTCATCCACCTGAATTCACTAACAGGCCGGATTCCCTCGTTGTGTCCCCCCTTCACTCTCCACAATCGGTACTGGATTTTTTACCAGTTGTCCATCGACTACGCCTCTCGGCCTCGCCTTAGGCCCCGACTAACCCGACGCAGATTGACTTGACGTCGGAAACCTTGGATTTTCAACGAACATGGTTCTCACATGTTTTGCGCTACTCATGCCTGCATTCTCACTTCTGCTCGCTCCAACACTCTTCTCAGTGTGCCTTCTCCGCTCACAGAACGCTCCCCTACCGATCAATATGTCTCCATATCAATCCCATGGCTTCGGTATTATGCTTAGCCCCGTTACGTTTTCCGCGCAGAATCACTTGACCAGTGAGCTATTACGCACTCTTTAAAGGATTGCTGCTTCTGAGCGAACCTCCTGGTTGTTTTTGTAACTCCACATCGTTTCCCACTTAGCATAAATTTGAGGACCTTAGCCGATGATCTGGGCTGTTTCCCTCTTGACTACGAATCTCATCACCCGCAGTCCGACTGCAGGGGTCCCCCCTTATGGCATTCGGAGTTTGTTTGGGTTCGGTAAGTCTTTGACCCCCTTACCCAGTCAGTGCTCTACCTCCATAAGTTATCCCCCCACGCTAGTCCTAAAACTATTTCGGGGAGAACAAGCTATCTCTGAATTCGTTTGGCATATCACCCCTAACCACAGGTCATCCCTCAACTTTGCAGCGTTGAAAGGTTCGGACCTCCACGAGGGTTTAGTCTCGCTTCATCCTGCCCATGGTTAGCTCATCCAGTTTCGTGTCTAATTGTCGCGACTCGACGCCCTCTTCAGACTCGCTTTCGCTTCGGCTCCGGGTTTCTCTCCCTTAACCTCGCCACAACAACTAACTCGCAGGCTCATTCTCCAAGAGGCACGCCGTCAGGCCCGGTTTTCACCATCGCCCTCCGACTGCTTGTAAGCTCACGGTTTCAGGTTCTTTTTCACTCCCTTGTTCAGGGTACTTTTCACCTTTCCCTCACGGTACTTGTCCTCTATCGGTCGCTGAATGTGTTTAGTCTTGGAGAGTGGTCTCCCCAGCTTCATGCCGTATTAGCGTGCACGGCACTACTCAGGTGTCAGGTCGTGCCCTTCGGTTTTCGCGTACGGGGGTATCACCCTCTTCGCCGGATTTTCCCATATCCTTCCGCTTCCCTCTGGCTTTTTTCACTTTTCCCTGATCCTACTACCCCTTCGCAGGTCTCCCCGCTCCGGTTTGGACTTCTCCCATTTCGCTCGCCACTACTTTGGGAATCTTTTCTTTTCCTCCGGGTACTTAGATGTTTCAGTTCCCCGGGTTCCCTTTCATACACTATTTGATTCATGTATGAATGACAGAGGTCCTCTCTGTCGGGTTTCCCCATTCGGACATCCCGGGATCGGCGCTCGTTCACAGCTCCCCCAGGCTTTTCGCAGTGTCCCACGTCCTTCTTCGGCATTCAGCGCCAAGGCATCCTCCATGAGCTCTTAGTAGCTTTTTACGTGATGCAAGGAACAGATATTTCTTCCATCCCTTTGCCTTGACTTTCGTCTTTGTTCTTTTTTTCGGTTATTGATTCAAATCTCCCAGTTTTTTTTCTTTCTTCTGTTCGATTTGGCCTACATACTGTATTCGGTTGTTAATGTGCTCGATCTCCCTTTGCAGTGAAGATCTTTTCCGGCCGGAAGTTACCTTCCCCCCAGAAAACATCCTCCCTATCTCCTCCACCTTGTGGAGATGAGGGGACTCGAACCCCTGGCATCTGCCTTGCAAAGGCAGCGCTCTCCCAGCTGAGCTACATCCCCCTCCCCTCTGCTTGTGGGCCTTTCAGGACTCGAACCTGAGACCTCGCCCTTATCAGAGGCGCGCTCTAACCAGCTGAGCTAAAAGCCCTCCCTTGACAATTCAGAACCAGCAGAAATGTTTACTCCTCCCCTTCTCTCTCCCGACCTGCTCAGCCCTTCTAGACTGATCAGGATTTTCTTCTTCTCTTCGGTTTCCTTTCGAAACGTCTGTGGTCTCCCATTCCGTCTCTCTGTCTTCCTTAGAAAGGAGGTGATCCAGGGCCACCTTCCGGTAGCCCTACCTTGTTACGACTTCGTCCCAGTTATCAACCCCACCTTTGACGGCTCCCCCCTTTCGGTTAGGATACCGGCTTCAGGTGTTGCCAACTCCCATGACGTGACGGGCGGTGTGTACAAGGCCCGGGAACGTATTCACCGCAGTATCGCTGACCTGCGGTTACTAGCAACTCCATCTTCATGCAGGCGAGTTGCAGCCTGCAATCTGAACTGAGACCGACTTTTTAGGATTGGCTCCGCCTCGCGGCTTGGCTACCCATTGTATCGATCATTGTAGCGTGTGTGTAGCCCAGGATATATAGGCCATGCTGACTTGACGTCATCCCTACCTTCCTCCGGCTTTCTACCGGCGGTCTCGTGTGATACGTGTAACACACAACAAGGGTTGCGCTCGTTAGCGGACTTAACCGAACATCTCACGACACGAGCTGACGACAGCCATGCAGCACCTGTTCAGGCTCCCCGAAGGGTCGTTCCACTTTCGCTTCTCTACCACCTGTATGTCAAACCCTGGTAAGGTTCTTCGTGTATCATCGAATTAAACCACACGCTCCGCTGCTTGTGCGGGCCCCCGTCAATTCCTTTGAGTTTTAATCTTGCGACCGTACTCCCCAGGCGGTAGACTTATCGCGTTCGCTTCGACACTCACCGGTTTTGCCCGACAAGCGCCTAGTCTACATCGTTTACGGCCAGGACTACCGGGGTCTCTAATCCCGTTTGCTACCCTGGCTTTCGCGTCTCAGTGTCTGTTAAGGCCCAGTAGATCGCTTTCGCCTCTGGTGTTCTTCCGGATATCTACGCATTTCACCACTACTCCCGGAGTTCCATCTACCTCTGCCTTCCTCTAGCTCTACAGTCTTGAACGTCCTCTCTCAGTTTAGCCGAGAGCTTTTACATCCAACTTGTATTGCCTCCTACACGCTCTTTACGCCCAGTAAATCCGGATAACGCTCGTCTCCTACGTTTTACCGCGGCTGCTGGCACGTAGTTAGCCGAGACTTATTCATATGGTACTGTCCTTCCTCATCCCATATAAAAGAACTTTACAACCCGAAGGCCTTCTTCGTCCACGCGGCGTTGCTGCTTCAGGCTTTCGCCCATTAAGCAATATTCCCTACTGCTGCCACCCGCAGGTGTATGGACCGTGTTTCAGTTCCATTGTGGGGGATCACCCTCTCAGGTCCCCTACCCGTCTTCGCCTTGGTAGGCCGTTACCTCTACCAACTAGCTGATGGGCCGCAGGCCCCTCCTAAAGTAGATCGCTCTTTTCCTTATAGCCTTCTGATCTCTATAAGTTTATGCGGTTTTGTCACTCCTTTCGAAGTGGTATTCCCCTCTTTAGGGCAGGTCACCTACGTGTTACTCACCCGTTCGCCACTAATGTATTGCTACATCCGTCCGACTTGCATGTATTAGGCACGCCGCCAGCGTTCATCCTGAGCCAGGATCAAACTCTCCGCTATTTTTCTTCATACCTTCTTTCAAAGATATGTTATCTTTTTGCTCTCCGGAATCAATCTGGTTTGTTTCTTCATTTCTGCTGCTTCTCAATTGTCAAGGTTCTTCGC
>Ga0255347_1001224_pt1 | contig 42999 bp, 35 predicted proteins | sample wastewater_treat_2_FD_192479 | JGI IMG/M metagenome (GOLD analysis project Ga0255347, IMG submission 192479) | Wastewater microbial communities from Lulu Island WWTP, Vancouver, Canada - plant24 | ecosystem: Engineered > WWTP > Wastewater > Unclassified | place: Canada: Vancouver, British... | reverse complement strand
TTACTTTTGCAACTCCAATGGGGTATTAGCTCAGTTGGTAGAGCGTTTGAATGGCATTCAAAAGGTCAGGAGTTCGATTCTCCTATACTCCACACCATTTCGCCCCGCAGCAATGTGGGGCGTTTTTGTTTTATTGGAAAAACCTGCTTTATGAAAAGAATACGCATCACCGCCGTTCGCAAAGTTGAACATAAGGACCTTATAGAGAAGTACGAAAATCCCATTGAGCACGCCTGTGATATTGAGGAGGGTGATGTCTGGATTGCAGAGGGTTGGAAAAGGCCTGAGGGGTTTTGTGAGAGCGCCTGGGACTCCGTTTCTCCCTTTGTAATGGCGCTTTCACACGGTGCTACCGGCTTTTACGATGGATGGATGAAAAACCCTGCCTCAGCGATGATATCGTGCAATGACGGCTTCCGTCCCGTCAGTTTTCTTATAGAAGTGATAGATTAAAAACCTGATAAATATGAAAAAACTGATTGTGATAGACTCCTGTATGAGGGCCGAATCGAGGACAAAACTGATCCTCAATGCAGCTGTAGCTGAACTTTCAAAGAGATATGAGGTGGAAATCATTGATGTAAATGCGATTGGCCTGCCTCCGTTGGACAAAACCACTTATGTGGATCAACGAGAAAACGGCAACATTCCGCCGCTGGCTATAGAAATTGCGCGCAAGGTGGCCGCTTGCGACCGATTGGTTGTTGCAGCCCCCTTTTGGGATATGAGTTTTCCCGCAATTCTCAAGTCATTTTTTGAAAATATATCACTTTTTGATATCACCTTTACTGACGACGGGAGTGCCTGTCGTGGACTTTGCAAATGCGAAAAGGTGCTTTATATCACTTCGCGGGGCATGAATATTCCTACGGGAGATCCACTCGAACAGGGCTCAGGTTATATAGCCGCACTCTCATATCTATGGGGACTCGGCGAGATAATAACTGTCGCTGCCACTAATGTTGACTATCGCTCTCCCGAAGAGCTTGCTTTGCATCTGGAAGCCACAATCGCGGAAGCTGTGGAGATATGTAAGGAGTTTTGAGTATGTAGTATGAAGTGGTATAGTGTAGCGGTTGAAGTTGAGATTGGTTCGGGGTAAGGAGTTTTTACTAAATTTTTGGTGGTTTTTTTGTTTATTTTTTTAGTTTACCTTTGTTCGTCTGGAATTTAATCGTTTAATGAGGACTCTTTTTGGTTTTTTCGTGCTGAAACCACAAAGGAAGAATAGAGAAACAATTAGTAGAAAGATATGAAATTCAAACTATATATTTTTGCACTGCTTGCTCTAACGGTAGTGAATTGTACCCGCGAACACCTTCCCGAACTTGTCAAGGAAGATGAAATGATTATTATCATTAGAGCTACGATACCACAAGGGACCCGCGTGGCATACAATGATACCACTCTCGAACTCTCATGGGAAAGCGGCGACCAGATACTGTTGGCCGGATATGATGCAGACGGAAACTATATTGATTGCGCTACCTTTAACTGGAGCGGAGGCAATAACTTTACCGGAACAGCCGTTGCGTGCGCTGAAACTTACAAGGCATACTATCCCGCAACTGTTACACTAGATGCTAACGGTAACGTGCAACCCTGTGACGCTATCTTTTGGCAACAGACACAGAACGGAAACGGTACAACAGGACATCTCAGAAACAAACTGCTCCTGTTTGACGAAGTGGCCAACCCCATAGGTCAGACCTTTAACTTGGTCTTGAAGAGTAGCCTCATCAGATTTAACCTCAAAGGTGTATCGACCGATATAGGGACGCTCAATAATCTGAGTTGGACGGTCGAAACAGAAACGGGAGTCTTCAACTCAATGACGCTTAACCTGACCGGAGTAACCCACTCTTCTGCTTCAGATAGTATTACCGCTTTCCTCGCTTTTGACCCCGCCGTGATGAATATCGCTGCAGGCGGAAAGGTAAAAATAACGCTACTCGGCAACAAGTCCTACTATTGGTGGAGTAGCCCGGTTGCTAACGAGAAGACCTACGATCGTGGAAACCGCTATAAAGCCACAGTAAATAGTGGATGGGAAGAGATAATCAACCCGCTCAGCTATGTTGCCGAGTATAACGTAAATCCTGCCGGTAACGGCTTTGTGACGGATTCAGTTGATTGTAATGTGAGCGGTTATTTCACTTGGAGTAATGCGGTTACTAGTTTCAATACAAATAACGGCATTTCCGGTTACCATCTGCCGAGCAGGGAAGAATGGTGTTCTGTTGTGCCACAAAATTCTAATTTGGTTCATTACGTCACCAATGATTCTTTTGATAATCAGTCTGAAACTGTAATTATTGCGGGTAATAGTTACACCATGACGAGTGATTACCGCAATCAATCTGCCAGTAATACATGCTACGCATTGCGTTACAAGGGTACTGATATGGTTTCTGCTTGGAAATACGAGCATTTCAGCAATGGCAACAACTCTCATATGAAGGTTACTTCTTGCTCTGTTGCACCATCCATAACTATTAATGATATCTCCAAGGCAACCTTCTGGAGTAGCGGTACCGGAAACGATGTTGTTCGTTATTTTCCTTATAGTGGAAATATAGACCCTTGGGGAAGTTCCAAAGAAATGGGTACGCAAGGTTACTTCTGGTCATCTACGGCGCATGATAACTACAATGCGTGTCATATGCTATGCTGCAACCTTTTCGCTTACTCGGGCAGCAGCAGCTTTAAGACCTTCAAGTTTACGGTTCGCCTCTTCGCCAACCCGTGAGCCCACGGACAATAGCCGGCATAAAAAGAGGGAGGGTCTCTTTATACAAATCGGAACGAAGCGACCGACACTAAAAAAAGAGAGCAAAATCGCTCTCTTTTTTTGTGCCCAGGACAAGACTCGAACTTGCACGCCGTTATCCAGCACTAGCCCCTCAAGCTAGCGTGTCTACCAATTTCACCACCTGGGCGGGATTTGGGATTGCAAATATCAATCAATTTTTTCAAATACGCAAAAAAATGTTTAACTTAGTATGATAATTTCAAACAACATTATAAAATCATGATTGGACGCTATACGGAGGAAATTGCCAAAATGGTTCCCTCTGCATTTAAAGCCAAGGGCCATACAATATACCTGCTTGGCAAACTTACAGATGACGAAGAAGGTAGAATTAATGCCAATCTTTTGCTGCCTCTTGTGGAGGCAATAAAGGATGATCTAGTGGAGAGTGTCTTTTTCCTTGGAGAATCTTCTCTGGTCAATGCCCTTGTAGAATGTTCTACGCCGAGAACCCTCGGATTTGACATTACAACCGATTCGGAAATGGATGAGAAGGAGTTTCTTGATGGAAATTGCGGCTATGCAGCCCTGATTACTCTCAATTCCCGGCAGGAAAATTCTTTCGTGGAGATGATGTATGATTCCGGAGTTTCACTTATGCTGCTGGGGCATGTGACGAAGGGCAGCCTTAGAATAGATGACCGTGATTGCGGTTTTATTGGTGACTATATTAAGTAATTATGGTTAGTAAGGATACGGAATCTATGTCTGAGATGTTTGACAACATCTCATCTAAATATGACCTTCTCAATCACACACTCTCGTTAGGTTTTGATCGCATCTGGCGCCGCCGTTTGGTTAGGATTTTGAACAGAGCGCTTAGGCAGCGTTCCAGGAGAGGCGGTGATAAATCGGCAGCGATTTTGGATGTGGGCTGCGGTACAGGGGATTTGACAATAGCACTTGCCCGAAAAGGTTGGTCTGTTACCGGGGTGGATATTTCACGGGGTATGGTGGATATAGCCCGTCAGAAGTGTGCTGAAAAGGGTGTTAAAGCCTCTTTTAAGATTGCTTCGGCAGATTCGCTCCCTTTTGCTGACAGTACATTCGTCGCCGTGACCGTATCTTTCGGTATCCGTAATTTTGACCATAGGCCGGAGTCGCTTAAAGAGATGTTTAGAGTCACCGCTCCATCGGGTTGTTTGATGATACTCGAGTTCGGTGTGCCGCGCTGGAGCATTTGGAGAGCTCTTTATATGTTTTATTTCAAGCGCATCATGCCTTTGCTCGGAGGATTGATTTCGGGGAACAGAAGTGCTTACCACTATCTGCCCGAGTCGGTAATGGAGTTTCCCAAATATGAGGAGTTCTGCGCCGAACTAACCGCAGCTGGTTATACCGATGTCTCATATAAGTCCCTTATGCGTGGGGTGGCCATTTTGTATAAAGCTCACAAATCTTAGATCATAGTTATGACCTGGACTTTCTTCTGGAAAATATGCTCCTTCGCCCTCTATTTCGCCAATATCATATTGGTGATCTCTGTGGTTTGGAGACTCGTTATGAAGAAATCAGATCCCATGAAAACGCTCACATGGATTGTGGTGCTGATACTGCTACCCTATATCGGGTTGATACTCTATCTGTTGGTTGGTCAAAACTATCGTAAGGATGCAATTTTCAAGAATAAGAGGATAGTAGATATAGAGGTACGTAAAAAACTTGCGCTTAATCAGCTTCATCACTACAAAGATTTGGACAATCTGGCCGCTTCGGTTTCTCCTTACAAAAAACTCATCCGTCAAAACCTGCTGGGTAATTACAGTATACTCACAGTCATCGACAAGATTGATTTCTATTTTTCCGGTAAGGAGGCACTTGATGCCATGATTGCCGATATGGAGTCTGCGACCCAACATATACATCTACAGTCCTTCATATATATGGATGATATCATAGGTACCCGTATTCGTGATATTTTGGTCGAAAAGGCTGCAAATGGGGTGGAAGTACGCTTGATTTACGATAGTTTTGGTTCTTTCAAGGCTAAACGACGTTTTTTTAAAGAGATGCGTAATGCGGGCGTAGAAGTATTGGAATTTTCGCCGGTGCGTATATTCAAACCCACCCATAAGATTAATTACCGTAACCATCGTAAAATACTTGTAGTTGATGGTCGGGTAGGATATATCGGAGGCGTAAATATAGCAGACCGCTATTATGACGGTGGGGTATTTGAGGAGTGGAGGGATACCCAGATCAGGGTGGAAGGGGAGGCGGTCTTCCCAATGCAGTCCAGTTTTCTGCTCGACAGATATTTTATCATAAACCGCCACCTGACGCGTCGAAGAAAGTATTATGCCGATATAGACCTTAAAAACATCCATCGTCACAAAGAAGAAACCGATATTTACTCGCAGTTTCTTACTTCCGGCCCCGATAGTGACTGGTCGAGCATAAAGGAGTGTTACTTCTCCATGATAACAGGTGCAAACCGTCGTATCTGCATCAATACTCCCTACTTTACCCCTTCGGAATCGCTTATTAAAGCCATCCGTACCGCATCTCTGGGTGGCGTGGAGGTCAATTTGATGATGCCTGCAAGAGCAGATTCCACACTGATTCACTATTGTTCCATGTCTTACATCAAAGAGTTGTTAAGGGCGGGAGTCAATGTCTATCTCTTCAAAAGTGGCTTTATCCACTCCAAGAGCATAACTGTGGATGGGCAAATTTGTATGGTAGGTTCGGCGAACATGGATAACCGCAGCATGCTCTACGACTTTGAGGTGATGTCCGTAATCTACAATCCTCAGTGCGCAGCTATCCTGGAAGAGCAGTTTGATAAGGATATTTCAAAATGTGAAAAAATTTCGTTGCCTAAATGGGAGAAGCGCGGATATAAGGAAAAACTCTTTGAAGGACTTTCCCGTCTGGTAAGCCCGATGTTGTAATATTGTTATTATTTTCTTCAAACTATCAGATAATTTTTTACTTTTGCGCGCCCTTTTAAATCTTGGGCTCAAAATATGGACAGTATAAGAAACATTGCGATTATAGCGCATGTAGACCACGGTAAGACTACTTTGGTCGACAGGATGATATATCAGGCACGTCTCTCAAGGGATATGGAAAAGATGGGCGAATTGATACTCGACAGCAACGATCTGGAGAGGGAGCGAGGTATAACTATCCTTGCCAAGAATGTCTCCGTCCCCTACAAAGGTATAAAAATCAATATCATAGATACGCCCGGTCACGCTGACTTCGGAGGTGAGGTAGAGAGGGTTCTCAACATGGCAGACGGCGTGCTGTTACTCGTGGATGCCTTCGAAGGAACCATGCCCCAGACCCGTTTTGTCCTCCAGAAAGCCATAGAGATGGGAAAGAAACCGATTGTGGTCATCAACAAGGTTGATAAGCAGAACTGTAGTCCCGAGGAGGTCAACGAAGAGGTATTTGACCTGATGTTTTCACTCAGTGCCAGCGAAGATCAACTCGATTTCAAGACAGTTTATGGAAGTGCCAAACAGGGCTGGATGTCATTGGACTGGCGTAAGCCTACAAATGACATTTCATTATTACTCGATACCATAATAGCTGAGATTCCTGCACCACAGGTGAAAGAAGGTACTCCGCAAATGCTGATCTCATCGCTCGAATATTCGCCCTACGTGGGCCGAATTGCTGTGGGCCGTATAGCCCGGGGTGAGTTACACTCCGGTATGCATGTAACTCTCTGCAAGAGATATGGTATAAAAGAGAAGCAAAAGATCAAGGAGCTGATGGTATTTGAGGGACTGGAGAAGAAAAAAGTGGAAAGAGTGAGTTGCGGAGATATTTGCGCCGTGGTGGGCATAGAGGGATTTGAGATTGGGGATACCATTGCCGACTACGATAATCCTGAGGCTTTACCCCCAATTACTATCGATGAGCCCACAATGAGTATGCTCTTTACCATCAATGACTCACCTTTTTTCGGCAGAGAGGGGAAATTCGTTACCTCACGTCACCTCAAGGAGCGTCTTGAACACGAACTGGAAAAAAATCTCGCTCTTAGAGTTAAGCCTGGCATTGCCGCAGACTCCTTCGTAGTGTATGGAAGAGGAGTACTGCATCTCTCCATTCTAATTGAGACTATGCGCCGCGAAGGGTTTGAACTGCAAGTCGGCCAGCCCAGAGTGCTGGATAAGACTATCAACGGACAGCGTTGCGAGCCGATAGAATACCTAACCATTGAGGTGCCGGAAGAGTATGTGGGCAGAGCGATAGAGTTTTCCACCAGAAGAAAAGCGGCTCTGATACGCATGGAAGGGCGCTGTGACAGGACCCATCTGGAGTTTGAAATCCCCTCCAGAGGTCTTATGGGGCTTAGAAGCAATCTGCTGACCGCTACTCAGGGAGAGGCTGTGGTATCCCACAGATTTAAAGGATACGAACTCTACAAGGGTGACATTGAAAAACGAACCAACGGTTCTTTGGTTGCTCTCGAAACCGGACTTTCGGTGGCATACGCTATGGACAAACTCAAAGACAGGGGAAGTTTTTTCATATTTCCCGGAGAAGAAATCTATGGCGGACAGGTTGTGGGAGTACATTCGCGCGAAAATGATCTCGTAATCAATATATGTAAAACCAAAAAGCTCACTAACATCCGTGCAGCGGGGGCCGATGAGAAGATAATACTGCCGCCTCCGATTCAGTTTAGCCTGGAAGAGGCCCTGGAATATATACAGGAGGATGAGATGGTTGAGGTTACCCCGAAATCGATGCGTATCAGAAAGATTCTCCTGGATGAAACAGCAAGAAAAAGAGCGAAGCAGTAGGGGTTATTAAAAAAATTGTTATATTTGCAGCCCAATTTTGCGACATGGAGAAGGTAATTGACAGTATCAAGGTCCCTTTAAGGGGGTTGTCCAATGGTAGTCACACCTTTGAGTATCAAGCGGATGGAGAGTTCTTTCAGACCTTTGGAAGTGAGATTATCAAGGATGCGGTCTGTGCAATTTCGATAGTTGTGACCAAGAGTCGCGACTTTATAAAACTCGAATGTACCATTACCGGTACCGTAACTGTCGAGTGTGACAGATGCCTTGATGATCTGCAAATTCCGATTGAAGTGGTAAGGGGACTTTTGGTAAAGTATGGCTCCGAAGAGGATGCGGACCTTGAAAGTGGGGACGACGATGTGATGATGGTTGAGGAGACAGCGGCAGCGTTAGACCTAAGTCAATTTGTGTACGATTATGTTTGCCTTGCACTACCGTTACAAATGGTTCATCCCGAAGGGGAATGTAACCCTCTGATGACGGCTTACCTGGCAATAGAAGCAGGAGGAGAGGCTACGGTAGAATATAATATGCCTTTTAGCGGTTTGAAAGATTTATTGGATAATAAAAACAATTAAAATAATTTAAAATGGCACATCCCAAACATAAGGTCTCTAAACAGCGTAGAGATAAGAGAAGAACGCATGACAAGGCCATTGTTCCCACTCTGGCCACATGCTCCAATTGTGGTGCAACCGTAATGTATCACCACGTATGTCCTGAGTGCGGTTATTACCGTGGTCGCCAACTTATTGAAAAAAGCGTCGATTAATTGAAGCGTAAGAGCCATAGAATCGGTCTGCCCCTGTAGTTCAACGGATAGAACGAAAGTTTCCTAAACTTTAGATAGCAGTTCGATTCTGCTCGGGGGTACAAAATGTACTCATGATTTTAAAAACAACGAAAGACGGGTTTTAGGCCCGTCTTTCGTTGTTTTTATGCCGTTGGCTGTTCGCAATTGGCCATTGGCTCAATCATAACTACCTTCCTGCCGCTTTTAGGCGTTCTGCATTTTCAGCAATCTGCAACTGATCTATCACATCCTGAATGGCTCCGTCCATAAAGACGGGAAGATTGTGCATTGTGTAGTTGATGCGGTGGTCAGTCACACGTGACTGGGGATAGTTGTAGGTGCGTATTTTGGCCGAACGGTCTCCGGTAGAGACCATGGTCTTGCGCTTAGCAGAGATCTCGTTGAGATATTTCTCATATTCCATATTGTAAAGGCGTGTGCGGAGTTCGGCCAGAGCTTTGTCAAAGTTTTTAAGCTGAGACTTTTCGTCCTGGCATTGCACCACTATACCGGAAGGAATATGTGTCAGTCTGATGGCAGAATAGGTGGTATTTACCGATTGTCCGCCGGGGCCCGAAGAACAGAACGTATCTTTACGTATGTCATTCATGTTGAGTTCTATGTCAAACTCGTCAGCCTCAGGAAGTACGGCAACTGAAGCTGCGGATGTGTGCACACGGCCCTGTGTTTCGGTTTGTGGTACACGCTGTACGCGATGCACACCGCTCTCATACTTGAGAGTGCCGTATACATTCTCACCTGAAACTTTACATATCAACTCCTTAAAGCCTCCTGAAGTACCTTCCGATTGGCTGGTAACTTCAAGTTTCCAATTTTTGCGTTCGCAATATTTGGCATACATTCGAAATAGGTCTCCGGCAAAAATTGCAGCTTCGTCTCCTCCCGTACCTCCGCGTATCTCCATTATGGCATTCTTACTATCCTGAGGATCAGCGGGGATTAGAAGAATCCTGATCTGCTCCTCCATTTCGGGTAATTTCTCTTCAATCATGACAATCTCTTCCTTGGCCATCTCACGCAAATCCTCATCTTTCTCATTTTGGAGGATCTCTTTCGCCCCGTTGTAGTCCGACAACATCTTCCGGTACTTATCGCCGACAGCAATAATGGGTTCAAGTTCTTTGTACTCCTTATTGAGCTGTACATAGCGCTTCATATCAGAAATGACTTCGGGGTCGGCTATCTGCGCTGAAATGGAATGGAACTTCTCTGCAAGCCCCTCTATTTTGGATAAAAGATTGTTGTCTGCCATAATTGATTGTCAAAATTTCGCCGCAAAGATATAAAAAAACCGATTATTCGTCCTTTTTGTCCTTGTCCTTATCTTTTGCCTTATCCTTTTTCTCTTTCTCCTTCTGCTGTCTCTCCTTTACCTTAGCTACCTCTTCGGGTGAGAGCCATTTTGCCATCCATGCATCTGTTTCGTAGAGCATGTGCATCACATTTTCATAAGCGGAATATCCATGGCTCTCGTATGGGAGCTGGAGGTATCTGGCTGTCCCGCCATGGCCTGCAACTGCATGATAAAGACGCTCGGATTGTATGGGGAATGTGCCGCTATTATCATCCATCTGGCCGTGGATAATCAGGATGGGAGTTTTGAGTTTATCGGCATAATTGAAGGGAGACATTTTATCATAAACTTCCTTTGCTTTCCAGTAGTTTCTTCTTTCACTCTGGAAGCCAAACGGGGTGAGAGACCTGTTGTAGGCACCGCTACGCGCAATGCCGGCTTTGAACAGGTCGGTGTGAGCCAAGAGGTTGGCAGTCATAAAACCGCCGTAGGAATGGCCTCCGATGGCAACCCTATCCCTGTCACCGACTCCAATGGAGTCAACGAAATTGATGGCCGCCTCTGCATTCATTATAAGTTGGCTGAGGAAGACATCATTGGGTTCTTTCTCCTTGTTTTCAGAGATTATATACATCGAAATACCATCCATGACAGCATAGCCCTGTGTAACCCAGAGTACGGCAGATCCATAGCCCGGTCTCAGGAAATTATATCTTGCAGGGCGACTCTTTTGCGCTTCGGCTGCACATTTGTATTCGTAGGGGTAGCCCCACATCAGTACCGGTAGTTTACCATCTCTCTCCTGATCATAGCCTGCCGGTAACCAGAGGTTGGCGCTGAGTGTCACTCCGTCAGCGCGCTTATAAGTTACGAAGTTTCTCGTTACCTCACTTAGGATGGGCACGGGGTTTTCAAAGAAGGTAAACTGTCTGTGAGTATTCTTTTTATTTCTTGTATCCACGGCATAGTAGTTTGGAACTTCGCTGATGGACTGCCGTTCGGAGATGAATTTAAGACGGTCGAAATCCGTTATGGCGATTACGCGCTCCTGATATGGAGCAGCTCCGTTCCAAAGATTCTCAATTTTACCATTTTTGATGGTTATCCTATCTATGAAAGAGAAGTTGTCACCTTCCGCATCAGGACGTCTGGTATCGTTGAGGAAGAGATGTGAGTTCTTGCTATCGGTATAGAGCACTTTTTTGCCATATTGGTTGTTGACAGTCCAAAAGCGCCCGTAAACGGGGAAATTGCCAAGGGTGTCAACATCCGTGCTTTCCGTAAAGAGTATCTGTTTCGGCGCTATAGTGTCGCAAGGAGTGAATGCTACCGTCCTGCGAAATTTTTGTTTCTGTGAACTCTCGGTATAGACTGCAAGTTGGGGATTTCCCCAGGTAATGCGTCCTATTTTATATTCCGGAGCCACTACAAGTTGCTTATCATCGAAGTTGAAGGGTTCCGGACATTGGTATACTTTGTCGGTAAACTTCTTTTCGGGCTCATCTTCCTTATTGTCTGCATCCGGATTGGGTGCCATGAAGGGTGAAGGGCCTGAGCTACCTTCCGTCCATACCAGAGTAGCCGGCATATCTGCTCTCCATTCGAAGTTGAGTTTGCGCGGGGGTTCGGGTATGCCGGTCGCTGAAGTGTCTTTCGGGGCCTTATCGCGTAGTTCTTTTTCAGCTTTTTCCTTATTTGTGTCACTGAGTATCACCACAGTCTCCCCGGAGATTGTACGGATTTCTCGAATGCTCGGGAATGAATTGTGTCCCTCCATATAAGAGTAGGGGTGTTGTTCGGTGGTGACCATCATATAGCGGGAGTCAGGGGAGATGTCGTAGTCTCTAACAACTCCTGCTGGTCCCGCGGTAGAGGTATTGCCGTTATCATATATGGCAAATACCACCGTGCAGTAATAGTCGTAGAGCACCTTGTCGAAAGGTGAGGAGAGTAGGTCCTGAAATGTCCTTACAGACTTTCTCTCCCCAATATTTTCCTGTACTACGGGACCATTGGGAAGGGTTGGCGTCGGTACGGGACCGATGTTTTCAGGTACGCTTTTGTATATTATTCTCTCATCATCCAGAAATTCGTATGTATTTCCGTTGGAAAGGGTGGAATTGACTTTGTATTTATTGATTTTAACTGCTTTCGGAGTGGGGTCGGAAACATTTACACGCCAAAGTGCCATCTCCTCGGGAGTTTCGTTAAGGAAACAAAAGTATTTTCCGGAGGGGGACCATTTGATCTCGCGGATCTTCGCATCCGCAGGCATTTCCTCTATTTGAGTCAAGCCTCCTGTGGCAACATCCAATATAGTGACACTATTGAAGAATGACTCACGAGTTTGTGTGAAATTACGGGGATTGATACGCATGCCTCCGATACGTAGCTCTTCTGCAGCGAGAGTTTCAAGTGGTACCAGCGTGCTCTCTCTTTCCGCGATGACACCGTGCTTATTATCCGGGCCAAACGTTACATTAGGAAAGGGTTTGGAGAGGATGATTTCTGCGATCTCCCCGGGGGGCATTTGGTATGTTATGTCCTGGGCGCTTGCCGTCAGTGCGAAAATAACCGCGACTGTCGTGAGAATGAAATGTTTGAAGTGGTTCATCGTAACTTTGGGATTAGAGTTATCTTAAAAGGCAAAAATAATAAAAAAATAGAAACATTTTTTGCATTTGATTGAAATAGTGACTACTTTTGCAAGCCCTTGGAAAAAGGGTTCTATAAATAAAGTCTAACTACTTGTTACAAAACTAATTATTAACTAATGAACGAAGAATTGAACAATGTTGCAGTAGAGGAGCAGACTCCGATAGAAACACCGGAACTGGAAGAAACTCCCATTGAGGCTGCAGAAGAGGCTCCAAAGGCCGCAAAAAAGAGCAATGCATCGGTTGACAACAGTACATTTGACTGGGATGCATTCGAAAGCGAAAATGTCTATGATGTCGATAGGGCAGACATAGAGGAAAGTTACAGCCAGACCCTTTCACGTGTAAACGAAAACGAAGTTGTGGAAGGTATAGTGGTTGCCAAAGACAAAAGAGAAGTTGTTGTGAACATCGGCTACAAGAGCGAAGGTGTAATCAACATTGCTGAGTTCCGTTACAATCCCAACCTTAAAGTAGGCGACAAGGTTGAGGTATATGTGGAGAACGCGGAAGACAAGAAGGGACAGCTCATCCTTTCCCACAAGAGGGCACGCTCTCTCCGTTCATGGGATAGGATCAACGAAGCATACGACAAGGAAGAAGTAATTGAAGGCTTCGTTAAATGTCGCACCAAGGGTGGTATGATCGTGGACGTATTCGGTATAGAGGCCTTCCTCCCCGGTTCACAGATCGACATCAAACCCATCAGGGATTACGATGCATACGTCAACAAAACAATGACCCTGAAGATCGTTAAGATCAATCATGAGTTCCGTAATGTCGTTGTATCGCATAAGGCTCTTGTAGAGGCAGAACTCGAGGCTCAGAGGGCAGAAATGATGAAGAAACTCGAGAAGGGCAACATCGTTGAAGGTACGGTTAAGAACATCACCTCATACGGCGTATTCGTTGACCTTGGAGGTATAGACGGACTTATCCACATTACCGACCTCTCATGGGGCAGGATTAATCACCCTGAAGAGGTAGTTGAGCTTGACCAGAAGATCAATGTCTTTATTCTCGACTTCGATGAGCAGAGAAAGAGGATTGCACTTGGTCTAAAACAACTTCATCCACATCCATGGGATGCTCTTGATGAGAATCTCCAGGTGGGCGACAAAGTGGTAGGTCGCGTGGTGGTTATTGCCGACTACGGCGCATTCGTAGAGATTCAGCCCGGTGTAGAAGGTCTTATTCACGTATCGGAGATGTCGTGGTCACTCCACCTCCGCAGCGCACAGGACTTCCTAAAGGTTGGCGAAGAGGTAGAGGCTTGCATTTTGACACTCGATCGCGAAGAGCGCAAGATGTCTCTCGGTATCAAGCAGCTTAAACCCGATCCATGGGCTACTATCTCAGAGAAATATCCCATTAACTCCAAACATACGGCTACAGTTCGCAATTTTACCAACTTCGGTATATTTGTAGAGCTTGAGGAAGGTGTTGACGGTCTGGTTCACATTAGTGATCTCTCCTGGACCAAAAAGATCAAACACCCTTCAGAGTTCACTTCCATTGGTGATTCCTTAGAGGTCGTGGTTTTGGAAATGGATCAGGACAATCGTCGTCTCAGCCTTGGCCACAAGCAGATAGAGGAGAATCCCTGGGATGAGTACGAGTCACTCTTTACAGTAGGTTCAGTTCATGAGGGTACTGTCAAGGCATTCGTTGACAGGGGCGCTACCATCATTCTTGAACATGGAATTGAAGGTTATGCTTCAGCCAGAAACCTCGTAAAAGAGGACGGTACTACCGCCAAAGTTGATGAAGTTCTTCAGTTCAAAGTAGTGGAGTTCAACAAGAACAGCAGGAAGATCGGCCTGTCACACTCCAAGCTCTTTGAAGAGGCAAAGAAAGAAGAGAGCCGCGAGAAAAGAAAAGATAGCGACTCAGAGGCCACCTCAACTCAGAAAGCAGTAAAGAAGCTCAAAGCAAATCTCGAGAAGACCACTTTGGGTGACATTTCGGAGCTTGCTGCTCTCAAGAGTGAGATGGAAAACAGAGAGAACGAATAATCCTGAATGGATTTCTCTCTAACCACAATGGGGACGGCATCCGCCCGACCCGTTGCCAATAAATATCCAAGCGCCCATGTAGTAAAAATACACGGGCGTTTGTTTTTGATAGATTGCGGTGAGGGTACACAGCTCCAGCTCTCCCGCTACGGTTTCTCCCATGTGAAAATCGACAGGATTTTTATCTCCCATCTCCATGGAGACCATCTGTTCGGTATTTTCGGACTTCTCTCCACTATGGCTCTTATGGGTAGAACTGCACCTTTGTACATCTATGCACCTGAAGGTTTTGAGAAGGTACTTGCCTTTTTTATGGAGCATTTCGGAGAGGGTGTCATATTCGATGTAATACATGTTCCGCTAATTTCCGCTGCACCTCAACTCATTTTCGAGAGCAGATCTGTTGAGGTGAGTGCATTCGGCCTGAATCACAGGATAGAAGCATTCGGATTTCTTTTCAAGGAAAAAGAACCTGCCAGGAATATTCATAAATGGAAAATAGAGGTCGACAACCTCACATTGGCTGAGATAGGGACTCTGAAAAGAGGTGAAGATGTTGTAAGATCGGATGGGCAATTACTGAAAGTTGAGGATTATACCTATATCCCTTACAAGGGTCGATCTTTGGCATACTGTAGTGACACTGCCCCCTTTCCGGAGTTGGCTTCTTACATACGTGGCGTGGATCTGCTCTATCACGAGGCCACGTTTGCTGAGGATCTTCATGAAATGGCCCGTTGGACATTTCATTCCACAGGAACTCAGGCCGCTTCCGTGGCACGAGAGGCGGAAGTCGGGAAGTTGGTCATAGGTCATTTTTCATCCAGATACAGAGATCTGAATGTTATCCTCAAAGAGGCACAGGCTATTTTCCCCGAGACGGAACTTGCAAAGGAGGGTATGAAATTTGATATACCATTGGTCAGATATTCCCCTGAATAGAGAATGAAAAGAACCCTTATCATAATATTTTTACTCCTGCCGGTTATCATCTCAGCAGGACACCTCTCAGCTCAGTCCAATAGTGCCAGGCTTAAAGAGGTAATAGAGATTATCAGCTCCAGATACATTGATACTGTCAATATCCCTAATTTAGTGGACAATGCCATCGCAAAAACAGTAATGGAACTTGACCCTCACTCCACTTTCATACCGGCAGATCAGGTGGAGGCCGCCAATGAATCACTCAGTAGCTCATTTGAGGGAATTGGCATAGAATACCTGATGATGGACGATACTCTTACGGTGCAGACTGTGATAACCGAAGGCCCCTCTTTTTCAGCAGGCATATTACCCGGAGATAAGTTTCTAAGGGCAGACGGTCGTACAATAGCCGGAGTCTCACTACCGACAACTGCCATTCAAAAGCTCCTCAGAGGTAAAAAAGGGACGAAGGTAATAATAGATTTACTTAGAAAAGGGATCAATGACACACTTTCGTATGTCATTACCCGAGACAAAATTCCCGTCAAAAGTGTGGATGCCGCCTATATGCCCGAACCCGGTATTGTCTATGTAAAGTTGGGACGTTTTGCAATGGAGTCTCCTCTGGAAGTAATCAAATCCATATATGATCTCTCCAGCGAATATCCTGACGGCGTAATACTCGACCTGAGGGGAAACTTCGGAGGCTACCTCCATTCTGCCGGATTGGTGGCAAACATATTTCTATCGGATGGGCAGTTGATATTTTATACGGAAGGACTCAACAGCCCCAGAATCGACTTTACTGCCAGAAAGCAGGGACTCTATCCGTACGGTCCACTTGTGGTGCTGGTAGATGAGAATTCCGCCTCCTCCAGCGAAATTGTTGCAGGAGCAATCCAAGATTGGGATAGAGGAGTAGTAATTGGTCGCAGGACCTTTGGGAAGGGACTTGTTCAGCGTACTTTTACCCTTTCCGATGGCTCTCAGATCAATCTTACAATAGCTCGCTACCACACTCCTTCCGGTAGAGTAATTCAGGCCCCTTATGAAGCCGGGAAGCGCGAAGAATACTACCGCCACCAATATTATGATCGATACGCCAGCGGAGAGATATTCAGCAGGGATAGCATAAGAGTGAATGATTCACTCGAGTTTACCACTCTAAAACTTGAAAGGAAAATCTATGGAGGGGGCGGTATAATTCCCGATCTTTTTGTCCCAAGAGATACTACTGGGATTACTCCTTACTACACCTCTCTTGTGTTGAGAGGAATTATCAATGATTTCGTCAATCGCTATGTTGATGCCCACAGGGCCGCTTTTGATCCAGCACTCTCCTTTGAAGAGTTTTATGCAAGCTATGAATTGGAAGAAGAGTTGCTGGCAGGATTGATAGAACATGCCCGTACATTGGGACTTTCCCCCGATTATGACCAGATCTCTGCATCGCTCGCATTAATCCATACACAGCTAAAGGCGTTGCTTGCCAGATCTCTTTATGGCAATACGGCTTATTACCGTGTCATCAACAAGGAGCATGACTGGGAGTTTGCATCGGCGATGGAGGTTATTAAGCATTGGGAGTATAGATAGGATCAGTTCTCCGTTGCTTTTGACATCTCCCTGGCGGTAAATGCCTTTTGGTATGCTCTGGCATTCCTCAGATGCTGTTTGTAATCCTTTGCAAATGAATGTTGGCCGTCAAAGGTATCTTTGGCGCAAAAGTAGATATAATCGTGATCCTCATAGTTGAGTACGGCATCGAGTGCACTAATGGGAGGTATGGTGATGGGGCCGGGGGGAAGTCCTATATATTTATAGGTATTGTAGGGTGAGTCCACGGTCAGATGGGTTCTGAGGACTCTTCTGATGGAGCGGTCGCCTATTGCGAAAAGTACCGTGGGGTCGGCTTGCAGCCTCATTCCCTTTTTTAGTCTGTTCATATAGACTCCGGCAATGGTAGCCATCTCAGGTTCATATTTTGTCTCTTCTATGACGATGGAGGCGAGTGTGCTAACCTGTTCCTTTGTCAGACCAATGGAATCGGCTTTTGCGCAACGTTCCTCGTTCCAGAATTTGTCATACTCCTTTTTCATCTTCTCCAGAAATTCCACCGGTGTCACTGTCCACCACATTTCGTAAGTATTGGGGATGATCATTCCCGGATAAGAGGCTTCCGTGAAGCCAAATGAGTGCATTAGTACGGTATCGCATAATACTTGCATGAAGAGCGCCGAATCCGCCTCAAGCTTTGAGGAGAGCATCTGAGCCAATTTCTCTTTTGAACGGATATACCCGCTGATGGTCACATCAGTCGGTGTCTGCCATCCGTGTGCGATACTCCTTACGATAGTCTTGTTGTTCATCCCCTTTTTGAATTTGTATAGTCCGGGCTTAAAAGAGTCCTCAAGTCCCATTGCCTTGGCAACAAAATGAAATGTTGCTTTGTTAGCGAGCATTCCCGATGTATCGATGGCTCTGCTTAATTGCTCGTAGTCCATATTGCGATAAACCTTTATAAAACCCTCTTCAGCGATATTGTTTTTATGGAAAATAAAGTAGTAACCAAAAACCAGGAGGGCTCCGGCAGTAGCCATTGAGATCAATACGATCAGGATTATTTTCTTATAAAGTTTCATCGGGTTCTTTTTCTTAAATTGATGATACTACCGGGGAGAGGTTCTGTCCCGGGAGCAAGGTTATTGTATTTACGCAGATATTTCATACGTACTCCGTATCGTTGAGAGATACTCCAAAGTGTTTCATCCTCTTCTACTACGTGACGATCCAAATGTCTTGCGCTCTCCTTCCTTTTCTTTTCAAGGTAAATGACCATTCCCGGAGTGATTTTATCCTTTCTGTCCAGGTCGTTAAAATGATAAAGTTCAAATCTGAAGAGGTCATATTCCTTTGCCAGGGATTTGAATGTGTCATACTCAGTAGCTATAATGTAAGCAACTTTATTGCGACTGTAAACTTCCCGGTAAAGGGAGACGCGATAGAGAGGAGAGCCTTTTGTAGGGTGTATTCTGACTGAGACTTCGGCTTCACTTGGGGAGGGAGGAATTAGCGATACAGTATCGTATCGGTATAGCTGATGCTCTTCTATGATGGATATCAATAATTCTGCATAATTGGGTGCAGTAGCATAGCCCGCCTTTTTCAGCCCGTAGCTCCACCCTTTGTAATCGTAAGGTTCCAGATCGAATAGAAATGCATACCGGTCCCAATATCTTAGAAAGTCGGAGTGATCACGAAAAGATTCCTCGGCATGGTTGTATTTTCTGAAACACTCATTTGGGGCGTCGTCACTATGTTTGATAGTCTCTCCCTTCCAGCCGTGGCATTTAATACCAAAATGGTTGTTCGCTTCTCTTGCAAGATAGGAATTGCCATTGCCCGACTCCAAACAGGCTTGGGCCAGAGTGATACTGGCCGGAATGCCGGAAATGGCCATTTCTTTAATTGCAAGCTCACTGTAACGTGCTATATATTCGCTACGGCTCATTCGGGGGGATTGCCCCGCGAGCAGCTGCGAAACAGCGATGACCAATATGCATATTACGCGTTTCATCTCGGTTCAACCCAACAAAGGTAGTACATTTGGCCAAAACTAAAAAATGTCATAAATTCGCAGAATAAAGTAGAAAATCGGGTATGACAGAACGACAATTGTGTATAAAGTATCTCGAATATTCATCCGCTTCAAAGATGCCCTCTGAAGATGGAGAACTCCTCGAAAGTGCTATCAGCGCAGCGGAGGGTGCCTATGCAAAGTATTCGTCATTTAGGGTGGGAGCGGCTGTGCGGATGAGCAACGGAGTAGTCGTCATAGGTTCAAATCAGGAAAATGCAGCATACCCTTCGGGGCTTTGCGCTGAGCGTACGGCTCTATTTTATGCTTCAGCTCGTTATCCCGGAGAGAGTGTTGAGGCTATTGCCGTAGTGGCTCTGGATGATAAGGGTGTATTGACCGAACTGACTTATCCCTGCGGTGCCTGTCGTCAGGTAATGGCGGAGTATGAGATGCGTGCAGGTCGCGAAATGAGGATAATTGTGGGCAGCGCAGGCGTGGTGCAGGTATTCACCGGAGTTAGATCTTTAATGCCATTTATTTTTGATAATTTGGCATAAAAAAAGGGTAAGCTTGATATATCGCACCGCTACAACCATTTACCCTTGCTGCCTTCCGACCCTGGGGGAGTTCAATGGGAGCTGGTCGTATATGACTTACCCAACTACAAAATTAGCCATTTTTTTTGAATTAACAATCTTTTTTGACTCTCATTGATACCGGAAAAATCCCATAAGATAGCGGTAGGCCTTTCCGGAGGCGTGGATTCCAGTGTCGCGGCGCTGCTTTTAAAGCGTGCCGGCCTTGATGTTTTCGCCCTATTCATGCAAAATTGGCACGATACGACCGGGACTCTTCACGGTGACTGCGAATGGGAAGAAGATCGCTATGTAGCGGAAATGGTGGCCAAAAAAATCAATATTCCCTTTCATTTTGTTGATTTGAGCGAGATATACCGTGAACGTGTTGTGGACTATATGTTCAGTGAATATGAAAAGGGACGTACACCCAATCCCGACGTACTTTGCAACCGTGAGATTAAATTCGATGCCTTTCTAAAGGCGGCACTTGACCTCGGGGCAGATTTTGTGGCCACCGGCCACTATTGCCGCAAAGATCAATTTCAGGATGGCCACGGCAATACCATATACCGCATTTTATCCGGCAAAGACTCTGCAAAGGATCAGAGTTACTTTCTTTGCCAATTAAACCAGCAGCAGCTGAGTCGGGCACTTTTCCCGATAGGGGATCTGCTTAAAAGCGAAGTCAGGAAGTTGGCGCGTGAGGCGCAGCTCCCGAGTGCTGAGAAGAAAGATTCGCAAGGTATCTGTTTTGTCGGAAAGGTAGATTTGCCGCTATTTCTTCAGCAAAAAATTCAACCCAAAGAGGGTGAAGTAGTGGAGATATTCCGAGAGCATTATGAATCGCTAACCGAGCCGGAGTCTCTTGAAGAGCTCTCTCGTCCGCATTTCTATACCCCTTCGCAGGGAAAGGTCATCGGAGTCCACCGGGGGGCATATTTCTACACAATCGGCCAGCGTAAAGGACTCGATATCGGCGGTCACAAGGAGCCCTTATTCATACTCTCAATTGATATAGATACCAACACGATATATGTGGGAGAGGGGGAGTCGCACCCCGGACTCTACCGCCGTGCACTGAAAATTCTTCCTTCAGAGCTTCACTGGATCAGGCCCGATCTCGCTTTAAAAATAGGAGAGGAGTTAGAGTGCGATATCCGTATCCGATACCGACAGCCCCTGCAGAAAGGTCGCCTTATATGTCGTGATGAGGCCCTCTATATACTATTTAATGAGCCCCAGAGAGGTATAACACCGGGCCAATTTGCGGTCTGGTATTTACCGGACGGGGAAATGCTCGGAAGTGGAGTTATCCATGACTGATTCTTCATACAAGTTTAACCTCAAATCACAATCATAATGACTTCTTTTAGAAAACTATTTCTGCTTTCGCTGGTAACAGCATTTACACTGGTTTCCTGTGGTGATCCGGTCAATCCGACACCGGTCCTTTCGGATGCTGCAAACCTAAATTCCGTCTCCTTCTCTACGGTAGACAACCCTTCAATGTCCGTTTCAGCGCATTCTACTCCCTGTCTGGGTTATCTGGCAGTGACAGTCCCCGAAGGTTCCAATATTAGTGCACTAAAGGCAACTTATTATGTCTCTGATGGTGCGGAAGTGCTGATAAAAGGGCAAAAGCAGGTGAGTGGTCAAACCATCAATGACTTCTCAAATATTGTAGATTTGCAGGTGGTATCCGAGTCCGGAAAAGTAAAGAAAGATTATGTTCTCTATGTAAAGACCGGCAATGCATCGGTTGATGCACAATTTTATCAGTTTATGAACAAACATTCCGTACCTGGGGTCTCCTTTTCAGTCATGAGAGGCGAGAAGGTGGTCTATACTACAGGATACGGCTATGCGGTAACGGAGTCGAGGATAAAAACCACTCCCGACCATCTTTTCCGCTTGGCGAGTATCTCCAAACAGTTTACGACACTCTGCATAATGGTGCTTTACGAGAGGGGAATGCTTGGAATAGATGATAAGGTTTTTGGTGAAAATGGTATTCTCAAAAAAGAATTCAAAACCAAAGGTATGGAGGATATGATTACCGTACGACATCTTCTTCAACATTCAGCCGGATGGACAAGAGAGGTACTTGATCCAATGTTCAGCAGTGTCAGAAACGGCAAAACTCTCGACGAACTCCTTCAGTGGGTGCTTGACAATCAGAATCTTAAATTTACTCCCGGATCCAACTATGAGTATTCCAACGTAGGATTCTCATTCCTGGGCCGCATTGTAGAGGTTGTGAGCGGCAAGCCTTTTGAAACCTTCCTTAAGGAAGATGTTCTAAAGCCGATGGGTGTTACTGATATTCATGTGGGAGGTGGCCAGGATGAGCGCAGACCTAATGAGTGTGTCTATTATTCACAGGACGGCACCAATGGTTATGGCAATCCCATGCAGGTGATCGCTGCCTGTGGCGGTATCATAGCATCTACCAATCAGATGATGACGGTTTTGGCACACATTGACGGTAGAGATGGTGTTCCAGATATTCTGAAGCCGGAAACTCTCGATCTGATGTATAATTCCGAAATAGATCCCAATGCAGATCCGAGTACCAATCTTAGGAGATATGGTCTTGGATGGAGACGTCTTGCCGGATACTATCCCGGTGCTCACTGGCACGGCGGCAATATTGCCGGTACTGCTACTATATGGGTTGGCAATACAAATGCCGGAATGAGTGCGGCCATTCTTTGCAACTCCCGGAGTTACGACAAAAGTATTGATGGTGATATGCAGACCATGATCCGCGACCTCATGGAGGTATTTCAGTAATATTAATAAATGAAATATGGTGGGGAAGGAGGTGATATGAGTGACATTATAGTGATAGGAGGAGGGCCGGCCGGTATGATGGCTGCCATCAAGGCGGCCGAAAGAGGTACTAAAGTCACCCTTCTCGAGAAAAATAATATTTGCGGTAAAAAGATTCTCATTACCGGAAAGGGAAGGTGCAATCTGACCAACACAAAGTCTTGGTCGGAGTTCTCCACTCATATCCACCCCTCGGCAAATTTTCTAAAACCGGCATTTTTCAATTTCAGCAATGCTGCGACTATAGATTATTTTAACTCAATAGGTTTGCCCACCACCGTAGAGCAGGGTGAGCGGGTTTTCCCTCGTTCCATGCGTGCGGCAGATGTGCCGGCAGTGCTTGTAGAGCGGATGGAGAAATTGGGAGTTGAAATTATATGTTCCTCGCATGTTCTAAATGTCTCTTATAGTGATGCTCTTTTCCATTGTCTCTGCAGCAGAAGTGATTCTTTGCGTGGAGAGCGTATGGATATGGTGAAATACTCTGCTCCGGTACTGATAATTGCGACCGGAGGTCTTTCTTATCCCGGTACCGGCTCTACCGGTGACGGATATGAATTTGCAAAGAGCCTGGATCACTCGGTAACGGAGACTTTTCCCTCACTTACGGCTTTAATGCCACGGAAATACGACACTGATTTGGTTGGGATAGAGCTGAAAAATGTTGGACTCTCTCTCTTTATCGATATGGATTTGATAAAAATTGAGGATGGCGATCTTTCCTTTACCTCCAACGGCATAGAGGGAGCCCTTGGTTTCAGATTGAGCAGGCGAGCAGTATTGGCCCTTATGAATGGGCAGAGAGTTGAACTTGTGCTGGATCTCAAGCCGGCCCTATCGTTAGAAAAACTGCGGGCGCGCATCTCCAGAGACTTGGAGCGGATGGGAGTGACGGCTACCAATGTGGGACGCAACAGATTTCGTACTCTTCTACGCGGACTTATGCCGGCAACACTCTTAGACCCTTTTCAGCATCATCACCCGGATCTAAGCCTCTCCAACCTTCCGGATAAGCTAAAAGAGTGGAGATTCGAGATTAAATCTTATACCGGATATGAGCGTGCAGTGGTCACCGCCGGAGGTATTCCTCAGAAAGAAATAATCGCCAAGACTATGGCTTCCAAAAAACAACCGAATCTCTACTTCGCGGGAGAAATACTCGATATTGACGGAGATACGGGAGGTTACAATCTGCAGGTGGCCTTTTCTACCGGAGCCCTTGCCGGTCAATCCGCCGCTCAGCAGATATTGAAGCTGAAAAGCCTCTGACCTCTCCACTCCAGAGTGAAAGGGAGGCTCTTATCAACAATACTCCTGGGTGCAAGTTCGAAGATCAGCAGATCTCCAATTCTTAGCAAGGTGTTGCGAGATATAACTGCCATCTTTCGGCCGATATACTCCTGAGTGATCTCCGGACAGAGTTCTTGCAGTCGTTCCGCAGGTTTTAGAGGTATTGGGATGACGGTAGTAGCATCAAATGACGTGCTTCGGGTTAAGGCAAAAAGCCCTCCCTCGGCCAGAATATTGCCGGCATAAAGAGTGACTCCGAAGCCGACTGCATCATAATAACGCCTGGCAAATCTCTCGGAAATAGCTTTGCCTGATTTGCAAATCCTTATGCAGATGCATGGAGCCGCTTCCAGAACAGTGATGATATCGGGACAATAAAAATCCCTCGCCTCATGCACCATTGTGGTATCAGGGCGAAAGTAATAATTGTCGCAATCGTAAGGAAAAACTATGAGATTCATCTTGAATTGAAGAGATCCTTGAGCTCACTCTCCTTGTGTTTCATCCAGATGTCGGTAATCACCTGCTTTGTATCGCGGGTAAATTCGCCTTTCATCATCCAGTCATAATAACTGGGTTCACTTTTGAATACATCGACTACTCTTTTACCTTTGTGTTTACCGAAATTGAATATCGGCTCATCGGAAGAATCCCGTGCAATTCTCCCTGCAAAATCTACCATTTTACCCCTTTCGGAGAACGAGGCGAGAAACTTTACGTTATTTTGTAGTTCATGATATCTTTCGACCTGAGCCTCAAGTACTTCGAGGGTAGCAATGGCATCTCCCTCGGCGGAGTGCGCATTATCAAGTTCTTTGTTACAGTAGAAGCGATAAGCGGCAACCAAGGTTCGTGGCTCCATCTTGTGGAAAATGTTTTGCACATCTATCATCTCGATCTGCCTGAAGTCAAACTCGACACCTGCTCTTAGAAATTCCTCAGCCAGTATTGGAATATCAAATTTGAGGGAATTAAAGCCGGCTATGTCGGAGCCGCTCATCCAGTCGGCCAACGATTTTGCTATTTGCTTGAATGTGGGGCAATCCTTGACATCTTCGTCACTGATACCATGAATCATGCGAGACTCTTCCGGTATGGGTATCTCAGGGTTGATTCTGCGGGTCTTATGTTCGCGGGAACCGTCTGGAAAGAGTTTTATGACGCTGATTTCTACAATCCTGTCTTCAGCAACGCTAAGTCCGGTGGTCTCAATGTCAAATACTAGGATGGGCCTCTTAAGATCCAGTACCATAGTTCTAAACGTTGATCATCACAGGCATCAGCAGTGCACGGAGCTCCTCATCGGGATCTGTCTCATCAGCCGAAACTATCAGTACGGCCTTAAATGGATCTGCAAGCTCCATACATACGTTGGTGTAGGGGAGATTGGTAAGTATTTCAATCAGGAACTGTGCCTTAAATCCTATTTCCATCTCGTCACCTTCGTAATTGCAGGAAAGGCGCTCATAAGCTGATGTGGAAAAACTCAGGTCTTGTGCCGACACAACTAATTCATTGAGCGATAGTTTGAGCTTAATCTGGTTAGAAGCTTGTGCGGAGCATACCGCAATGCGTCTTACGGAGTTTAGAAAATCTGTCCTGCCAATGGTGAGCTTATTGTCATTCTTGGGAATTACACTGCGATATTGGGGGTATTTGCCTTCGATCAGACGGCATACCAGCATGTTGGTGCCGAAGTTGAAATAGGCATTTTTTGAGTCAAACACGATGGAAATCTTCTCTTCTACTTTCGGCAGGATGCTTCTTAGGATTGCTGCCGGTTTTTTGTGCAGAATGAAAGAGCACTGCTGTGCAACATTCGCATCCTTAAATTCAAAGCAGATGAGTTTATGCGCGTCCGATGCCACCATGGCCGAGCTTTCCGGGGTAAGGTCAAAGAAGATACCGTTCATAACAGGGCGCAGTTCTTCCTCTGCAGTAGCGTATATTGTGTTATTGATACCATTCAGGAGAGTTTCCGCAGGGATTTCCAGAGTGTCGTGTGTCTCACCCAGGGCGGGGAGTTGAGGATAGTCATCTGCATTAAAACAGGGTATCTTGGACTCACCGTTAATCCAGGTAATCTCCATTGTATTGTCGTGTCCATAGAATGTAAGCGGCTGGTCAGGAAACTCCTTCAGATAGTCGGTCAATCTTCTTGCGGGGACCGCAAATGCTCCCTCCTGTTGTACATTCTCTATGCTTATGACCGTCTTAAGGGTGGTTTCACCATCGGAAGCGGTCACGGTAAGAGCATTGTCTTTTAAGTCAAAAAGAAAATTCTCCAGAATGCTGGAAGAAGGTTTGTTTGCGATTACCCTTGATACAGATACCAGGCCGTGCAAAAGTTCTGAACTTGATACTGAAAATCTCATATTACGTAATTTTATATATTTTTATCTCTAACTGCCAAATCTAGTTTGTGGCCCACAAATGTAATAATTTTTTGGCATATATTTTGGTTTATTTTATATATCCTGCGAATAAATTAGAACTTATGAAACGAAATACCCTTTTTTTACTGATTACCCTACTTCTTTCACTAACTATTTCCTGGCTTGTGGCGGACAAGGTCGTGGAAACAAAGCTTGCTGCAGCAGCTGCAGAGGCTGATGGCAAGCGATCATCCATTTTTACATCGGCCTCCGGATCTGCAAACCGGACAGTTATTTCTACCAATATGGGAGACTTTTCGGATGCTGCCGAAACGGCAGTCCATACTGTTGTTTATGTCAAAGTTGTCAAAAGGGCAGCGAAGATGCCCTCTTCCATAATGGATTTAATATTCGGCTTTGCCACCCCAAAAGATCAGGTGGGCATGGGTTCGGGAGTCATTATCCGTGAGGATGGTTATATAGTGACCAACAACCATGTAATAGCCGGTGCGGATCAGATAGAGGTGACTCTTGAAAACAACAAGTCCTATCCCGCGAGGCTGGTCGGAACTGACCCTGCCACCGATCTGGCCCTGCTAAAGATTGATGAGGACTCTCTTCCCTCCATTGTCCTTGGAGACTCGGATAATTTGAGGCTTGGGGAGTGGGTGCTTGCAATTGGCAGCCCATACGATTTACGCTCTACCATTACAGCCGGTATTGTCAGTGCCAAAGGACGTTCTCTTCCCAATTATGACGGCCAGTATCGTGTAGAGTCATTTATTCAGACAGATGCTGCGGTAAATCCCGGTAATAGCGGCGGAGCACTTATCAATACCATGGGGGAACTTGTAGGTATAAATACTTCCATAATTTCTCTTACCGGTTCTTATGCCGGATACTCGTTTGCAGTACCTGTCAATATTGTGAAAAAGATTACCGATGACTTGATAAGGTACGGAGAGGTACGTCGTGCAATGCTCGGTATCTCCATGACAGATATCACGGAAGGTATGGCACGCCAGTTTAGTCTCGAGAGTATGGAGGGGGTCTATGTAGCAGAGGTGCAGCCAAACAGTGCTGCCGACAAGGGAGGCATCAAAGTAGGTGACATCATAACTGAGATAAATCTTAATAAAGTTAAAAATGGAGCTGCGGTACAGGAACAGATGAATCGTCTGCGTCCAGGTGAACAGGCAGCGATTACCATCCAAAGAGGTGGAAAACAGATTGAATTGATCGTTTCTTTGTAAAAGTTGCATTTATTTTGTAACTTTTTCCAAATATATTCGTACAATATACACGTGCGGGAATTGAATTGCCGCATGTGTATCTTTTTGTTCCAAACTATTATTACTAAAACCTTTATTATAATTTCTGAATGAGACAACTCAAGATTACCAAATCAATAACCAACCGCGAAAGTGCTTCGCTCGATAAATACCTGCAGGAGATAGGCAGGGAAGAGCTCATTACCGTAGAGGAAGAGGTGGAACTAGCCCAAAGAATCAGAAAAGGCGACCCTGAAGCACTTGAAAAGCTCACCAAAGCCAATTTAAGGTTTGTCGTTTCGGTAGCCAAACAGTATCAAAATCAGGGAATCAGTCTTCCCGACCTCATAAATGAGGGGAACCTTGGTTTGATAAAGGCTGCAGAAAAGTTTGATGAGACTCGCGGCTTTAAATTCATTTCATACGCAGTATGGTGGATAAGACAATCCATCCTGCAAGCGCTGGCGGAGCAGTCCAGGATTGTACGCTTGCCACTTAACCAGGTGGGTTCGCTCAACAAGATCAATAAAGCTCTCTCCAAATTTGAACAGGAACATGAGCGTATGCCCTCGCCTGACGAACTTTCCGAAATTCTCGATATTCCGAGGGAGAAGATTGCCGATACACTCAGGGTATCGGGTCGCCACGTCTCTGTGGATGCCCCTTTTGTCGATGGTGAGGACAACAGTCTGCTGGACGTACTCGTTAATAACGACTCCCCCAATGCCGATCGCGGCCTTGTTAATGAATCTCTCAACAAAGAGATTGAAAGGGCTCTCTCCACTCTTACTGAGAGGGAGCGCGACATTGTAAAATATTTCTTCGGCATCGGATGTCAGGAAATGACTCTGGAAGAAATAGGCGAGCACTTCGGACTTACCCGTGAGAGAGTGCGCCAGATAAAAGAAAAAGCTATAAGGAGGCTCCGCCATAGTGCCAGAAGCAAACTTCTGAAGAGCTACCTCGGATAAAAAAAGTAAAATAATATCAATACAATGAAAAAACTTATATTACCCCTTTTAGCAGTAGTTATGATGACTGCCTGTACAGAAACCAATCCGCTACTTGGAGATTGGAAGGCTCCTTTTGAGATACCTCCTTTTGAGCAGGTACTACCCGAACACTATTTGCCGGCATATATCAAGGCAATGGAGGTACACTCCGCAGAGATCGATGCAATCACATCCAATCCCGAGCCTGCAACCTTTGAAAATACCATAGCTGCATATAGTTATTCCGGTGAACTGCTCAGCAGAGTCTCAGCAGTATTTGGTAGTGCTTCAGGCGTCAAATCCAATGATGAGATTAAGGCGATCGCCAGAGAACTTTCCCCTCTGACGAGTGCGCATTACGATAATATCCTTCTCAACGAGGCGCTATTTGCACGTATAAAAGAGGTATATGACAAGAGAGACAGTCTCGGTCTGGAGCCTGATCAGATGCGTCTTCTGACTGAGACATATAAGGGCTTTGCCCGCAGCGGAGCCAATTTGTCCCCGGATAAAAAGGAAGAACTCAAAAAGATCAATACCGAAATAGCAGCCAATCAGCTCGCTTTCGGTCAAAATCTTCTTAAAGAGACGGAATGGACACTTCTTGTCGAAGATGAAAAAGACCTTGCAGGCCTTTCCGAGGCTCAAATTGCCACTGCTGCTGCCCGTGCACAACAAGCAGGCAAAGAGGGTTGGATCTTCGGACTTGATAACCCCAGTGTCATGCCCTTCCTGCAATCTGCCGACAATCGTGAACTCAGAATCAAGATGCTGGATGCATACCTCAATCGCTGCAACAACGGTAACGAGTATGATAACAATGAGGTTATTAAAAACCTTATCAGACTGCGTCTGCAAAAGGCAAATCTTCTTGGATATGAGGATTTTGCCGCTTATGTTCTGGAAGATAGGATGGCCAGGAATGCCGATGCCGTATATGCTCTTTTAAACCAACTCTGGACTCCGGCAATCGCTGTGGCTAAAGCGGAGCTTGCGGATATTGAGGCTCTTGCAGCAAAAGATGGAATTAAAGAGGTAGTAGCGGCCGACTGGAGATACTATTTTGAAAAATCCATGCAGAGCAAATACAATATTTCCGATGAGGAGTTACGCCCATATTTCAAACTCGAAAATGTACGTGACGGTATTTTCCTTTTAGCAAATAAACTTTTCGGCATCACTTTCGAGCAGCTTGATAATGTACCTCTACCTCATGCCGAGGCGGTAGCATACGAGTGCAAAGAGGCTGACGGTACCACTTTGGGTATTTTATTCATGGATATGTTCTCCCGTCCTGGCGAGAAACGTGGTGGTGCCTGGTGTGGCGGCTTCCGCTCGCAATACTACGAGGATGGTAAGAGAGTGCTTCCACTTGTGACTATAGTGGGCAATTTTACACGTCCTTCAGGTGACAAACCGGCCCTTCTGAGTACCGATGAGACCAATACCTTTTTCCATGAGTTTGGCCACGCTCTGGCATCACTCCTATCTGATGTGAGATATAAGCCTCTGGGTCGCATGACACGAGACTTCGTGGAGCTTCCTTCACAGATCATGGAACATTGGGTGTTCGAGCCTGAGCTACTTAAAGAGTACGCAAAGCACTATGAGACAGGCGAGATCATCCCCGCGGAACTTATCGAAAAGCTTGATAAGGCGGGTAAGTATGGCCAGGGTTTCGCCACTGTGGAATATCTGGCAGCTTCATTTCTCGATATGGATTTTCATGTGCTAAAGAGCATCCCTGAGGATATTGAGCCGATACCTTTCGAAAATAAGGTTCTCGGAGAGAGAGGACTTCTCTCTCAAATCCCTTCAAGATACCGTTCTCCCTATTTTAACCATACATTTGGTGGTGGTTATACTGCCGGATATTACAGCTATATTTGGGCTGAGGTTCTGGATTGTGATGCATACCAAGCATTTGTTGAGACCGGAGATATATTTAATCCTGAAGTTGCGCTTAAATACCGTAAGGAGATCCTCGAAGGTCCGGGTGTTGACGAAGCAATGAAGTTGTATGTTAATTTCCGCGGCAGAGAGCCCAGGATTGAGCCGTTGTTGAAAAATAGAGGGCTCAAATAGCATTTTGTCGAAGGTATGAGCAATTTCTGGAATGCGCTTGGTAACGGCATAACTGTCGTTAGCGATTTTATTTGTGGATATCCACTCTTTTTTCTCCTCATAGGAGGTGGATTATTCTTTCTATTCTATTCGGGATTTACACCGCTACGTAGGTTTGGAAGAGCTATTCAGGCTCTTAGAGTCAAGGATGACAAGGCTGAAGGGCAGATCAGTTCCTTCGAGGCATTGACAAGTGCCATTGCGGCGACAGTCGGCATGGGCAATATCGCCGGTGTAGCCATTGCCATCTCTGTTGGAGGTCCCGGAGCCATATTCTGGATGTGGATCAGTGCTATTGCCGGCATGGCAACTAAATTTTTTGAGGGTACCATTGCCGTGATGTACAAAGGAAAGGACTCGTCAGGTGAAACTCAGGGTGGCACTATGTATATGATAATGACGGGCTTGGGTCGCAAATGGAAACCTCTCGCAGTATTCTTCTCGATATTTGGTATGATAGGAACGCTTTGTATAATGCAGTCCAATCAGTTGACTGAATCTGTTACCTCGCTGTTTTTTACCCCCGAGCAGAATACCCTCTTGTTGAGATTTATCATCGGAGTAATCATAACTGTGATAGTTGCCGTTGTCATCATTGGAGGCATCAAGAGAATTTCAAAGGTAGCTACGAAGATAGTCCCTCTTATGGTTGTACTCTATTTCCTGCTGGTACTCTTCATAATGATCAGGCATATAGGTCATGTGCCGGGAGTTTTCAAGGATATAATCGCGGGAGCATTCACTCCCAGGGGAGCCCTTGGGGGAGGTATAGGTTCTATAATAATGATAGCCCTGACAGGTGTGCGTCGTGCTGCACTTGTCAACGAGGCCGGAGTAGGTACTGCCTCAATGATGCATGGTGCCTCAAAAAACAACGAACCTGTCCGTGAAGGGTTAGTGGCAATGATTGGTCCATCAATTGATTCAGGTTTGGTATGTACCCTTACCGCCATTGCTCTTCTCATAGGTGTAAGAATTGATCCCTCCATAATGCCTGCCGGATCTGGAATGAGTTCCATGGAGGGTCTCAAGTTTGCCATAAATGCATTCAATGCCTCGATCCCCGTTGTAGGTGGCTATTTGCTCTTTGTAATGGTGTTGCTGTTTGCATTCAGTACTATGTTCTCATACTCCTATTATGGGCAAAAATGTACCGGATTTCTTTTCGGTGCAAAAAATGCAAAATATTACAACATTTTCTTTCTTCTGATGCTGATTGTTTCGGCAATGATTCCGCTCAAAGCGGCTGTCAGCATGATTGATACGGCTTATGCTTTGATGGCATTCCCGACAATGTTTACCCTATTTATGCTGGCTCCAAAGGCAAAGAAGCAGATGAATATCTATTTTGCTGCAAATAAAAAGGAAAAGAAAGTCAAGTAACCAAAAAATGAAATGAATCCGACAGATTTTTTACAAGAAGCGATAAAGGGGGGACTCAAGAGTCTATATGGTGTTGAGCTCCCCCAAACTGAGATACAGGTACAGGCAACTAGAAAAGAGTTTGAAGGGGATTATACCCTGGTCGTATTTCCTCTCCTCAAGATCAGCAAAAAGTCGCCTGAGGCTACTGCACAGGAGATAGGAGCATATCTTGAGAAAAACTGTCCCAATGTGGACTCTTTCAATGTCATAAAGGGTTTTCTCAACATTAAACTTGCTCCCGCTTTCTGGGTGAGAGTACTCGAATCTATCGGTAAAAATGAAGATTTCGGCCTGTTGCCTCCCACGGGAAAGAGAATTATGGTGGAATTTTCTTCACCCAACACCAATAAACCGCTTCATCTGGGACATATTCGCAATAATCTCCTCGGATGGTCCGTTTCACAACTCCTGGCGGCAAACGGACACGATGTTGTAAAAGTCAATCTCGTCAATGACAAAGGAATCCATATTTGCAAATCGATGCTCGCATGGCTTAAAGAGGGCAATGGAGCCACTCCTGCCTCTACAGGACGTAAAGGTGACCATCTTGTGGGTGACTATTATGTGAAATTCAACGAAATGCTTACCGCTGAAGTGAAGGAGATAATGGAGTGTGAGGGCATAGAAAAAGAGGGGGCTGAACAAAAGGCTACCCTGCTTAAAGAGGCCCAGGATATGCTCCTGAAATGGGAAAGCGGAGAAAAAGAGGTGGTGGAGCTTTGGGAGAGAATGAATGGATGGGTCTATGATGGCTTCGATGTTACCTATCGTAATCTCGGAATAGAATTCAATAAGACCTATTATGAGTCTCAGACCTATCTGCTCGGTAAATCCCTCGTTCTGGAGGGAGTGGAAAGGGGCATTTTTGAAAGAGATGCCGATGGTTCGGTCTGGTGCGATCTTACTGAAGATGGACTTGACAGGAAGCTGCTTCTCAGAAGTGACGGTACCTCGGTCTACATGACACAGGATCTTGGCACCGCTCATCAGAGATATGACGAATATGGCTTTGATGAACACATCTATGTGGTTGGAAACGAGCAGAATTATCATTTTCAGGTACTCAAACTGATTCTAAAAAAGTTAGGGTTTGATTGGGCTGACTCCATCTACCATCTCTCTTACGGCATGGTGGAACTCCCTGAAGGTAAAATGAAATCCCGTGAGGGCACGGTGGTAGATGCTGACGACCTGCTCGAAAATATGTACAATACGGCTAAAGAGACCTCTCTCGAACTGGGTAAAATCGATAATATGAGCGATGAAGAGCAGGATGCTCTTTTCAAGATGATCAGTCTTGGAGCGCTTAAATACTTCATAATAAAGGTGGATCCTAAAAAGACGATGCTCTTTGATCCGAAAGAGTCTATTGATTTCAATGGCAATACCGGCCCCTTTATTCAGTATACTCATGCCCGTATCAAGTCCATACTCAGGAAAGCTTCGGAACAGGATATAACTCCTTCCATGACGGGGGCATTGCTGCTTCCCAAGGAAGAGGCGATAATTCAGCTGCTAAGCACCTATCCCGACAAGATCAGAGAGGGGGGAGATGCTCATTCTCCTGCAATCATAGCAAACTATGCCTATGATCTGGCAAAGGAGTTCAATCAGTACTATCACGATACCTCGATATTAAGGGAAGAAGATAAGGAGATGCGTGCCCAACGCCTCTATCTGATCTCTATAATTGCGCAGGTTTTAGTCAAGTCGATGGCGATTCTCGGTATCTCGCTGCCTGAAAGGATGTGATGATTCCCACTACAAAGAAAGAGATAGAAACCCTTGGCTGGGATGCTCCAGATATCATTCTTTTTTCCGGAGATGCATTTATAGATCACCCGGCCTTCGGTACTGCCGTCATTGCGAGAGTGCTGGAGGATGCGGGCTACCGTGTGGCGGTGGTGCCACAGCCAAATTGGAGGGATGATCTTAGGGATTTTAGAAAGCTGGGGGAGCCGAAACTCTTTTTCGGAGTCACCTCCGGAGCAATGGATTCTATGATCAATCACTATACGGCTGCAAAGCGCCTGCGCAGCAATGACGCCTATACTCCCGGAGGAAAAGCCTCTTTCAGGCCAGATTATGCCGTAACAGTATATACCAAAATCATCAAGGAACTCTTTCCGCAGGTGCCGGTGGTGATTGGTGGCATTGAGGCCTCTCTGCGTCGCTTAACACACTATGATTATTGGCAGGATGCCCTCAAACCCTCCATTCTGGTTGAAAGTGGAGCAGACCTGCTGGTTTATGGAATGGGGGAGAGGCCCATTCGTGCCATAGCGGACGCTCTTGCCGGCGGTGTACCTCTCAAAGCACTGCAATCCATTCCGCAGGTGGGATATCTGTGTGATAGTGAGCCTTTGGTAGAACATATATCTCTCGCTTCATTCGAGCAATGCAAGGCAGACAAACGAGAGTTCGCTGCCAACTTCAATATTATTGAGGATCAGGCCAACCTTATGGAAGCTGAGATGATGGTGGAGAGGTGCGGAGAGCGTTATGTATGTATAAATCCTCCTTATCCGCCTGCAACAGAGCAGGAAATGGACTCAATCTATGCACTCCCCTTTACAAGAAAGCCACATCCGAGGTACCGCGATAAGCATATTTCTGCCTATGAGATGATCAAACATTCGGTGACCACCCACCGCGGCTGTTTTGGAGGATGCAATTTCTGTACTTTAGCAGCTCACCAAGGGAAATTCATACAGTCCAGAACTCCGGAATCCATCCTTGCCGAGGTAAAGGAACTCACCACAATGCCCGATTTCAAAGGGAATATCAGTGACTTGGGTGCTCCTACAGCCAATATGTATAGAATGAAAGGTAGAGATCGTTCACTATGTGCTGGATGTCGAAGGCACTCCTGTCTCGTCCCTTCGCGTTGCAAAAATATGGATACTTCGCACGCAGAGTTGCTATCGCTTTACAACAAGGTTCTAAAAATACCCGGCATCAAAAACGCCTATATCGGTAGTGGTATCCGGTATGATCTATTCCTTGATAAAGATGGCTATCTGGACTCCACCTCAAAACCCTATCTTGAGCAATTGATTGCAAAACATACCTCAGGTCGCTTAAAGGTAGCCCCGGAGCACACTTGTGACCATGTGCTAAAGGTAATGGGTAAGCCCTCTTTCAAACTTTTCGAAAGACTTAGAGTGGAGTTTGAAGAGATCTGCCACCGCAAAGAACTCAGATATCAGTTAGTCCCATATTTCATATCCGGTCATCCCGGGTGTAGAATGGAAGACATGGAGACTCTTTCGCGAAATCCACACCTGAAGAATCTTTTTATGGAGCAGGTTCAGGATTTTACACCAACTCCGATGACCCGTTCTTCGGTAATGTTTTATACCGGAATCGACCCCAAAAACGGCAAACCGCTCTTTGTAGAACGCAATCCAAGAAAAAAACAGCAACAAAAATCATTTTTTTTCAAGAAATAGTCCAATTTAGATTTGTATTTGAAAAAAATCTCCTATTATTGCACCATGTATATTATTCTAATCACTTTATGATAGGCACAAACAAAAGAAGAGCTGTTATCAGCTATGAAAATATGTCTACCGAGCTTATGGAAGCATTTAAGGAGAAATATCCTCACGGATATGCGGATTATATGGGTGACATTTTCAAGGTTGTTAAACCTGACGGTACTTTTTTCCATGCAGTTTCTGTGGAAATTCCCGATGCCATCTATCTTGTGAAGATAAAGGTGAAGGTTGATGATTACGATGATGTGCAGAATGGCATTTTCAAGGACGAAAATGATGATGACGACGACGATTCCGGAGATGACGGATTCCCTGCGAGTGACGAAGACTTCGCAGACGCTCAGGGCTCGGATGAAAATGAAGAGTAGTTGCGGGTTGTGTGGAGTAAGGGAGTTTTGAGTTCTGAGTCTGTAGTGTGTAGTGTGTAGTGGTGAGAGTTGAGTTTTGGGTGTAGGGTGTAGGGTGTAGTGAGTTAGGATTTAGGTGTGGTTGGCAATATTGGAGTTATCAATTAAGATTTTTTGAATAAGCAAAAGCAAAAAGCCAACGGCTAATAGCTAACATACAGAGAGTGGCCAGAAAGGTTGCTCTTTTTGATTAAAAAACGAGTGAAAATATTTTCCGGAATAAAAAAAGGCTTTTCCTCCATCTCCGAGCGTACGCAATTGGTGTTGCTCTCCTTTGTTGTGGGTCTTGGTTGTGGTTTTGCGGCAGTTTTGCTCAAGACCCTGATAAAATGGATTCATCATGGCCTGACATTCTGGTTCGATAAACCCTCAGACGGATATTTATATCTCATCTATCCGGGTGTAGGAATGTTGCTTTCATTCCTGTTTGTCAGATATTTTGTCAAGAGTGATATAAGCCATGGAGTTACCAAGGTTTTGCTCTCCATTTCACGAAACGAATCGCGAATAAAACCTCATAACACCTGGACTTCGATAGTGGCCAGTTCCGTAACAATCGGTTTTGGTGGTTCGGTAGGTGCCGAGGCACCTATAGTTTATACAGGTGCGGCGATAGGCTCCAATGTCGGAAGGAGTATGGGGATGTCATACAAGAATATGACTATTTTGATAGGATGTGGGGCTGCAGGCGCTGTAGCGGGAATTTTTAAGGCTCCGCTGGCCGGTGTACTCTTTACTTTGGAGATATTGCTTTTCAATATTTCCATGTCTTCCATCTTACCTCTGCTGATTTCTTCAGTTACGGCTACGGTGGTTTCATACCTTTTTCTGGGTGACGCAGTAGCTATTTCCAATACCATCGAGACCTTTTCAATGGGTAATTTGCCCTATTATTTCGTTCTGGGTATTTTTTGCGGTATAATTTCACTTTACTTCATCAGGACCACCCTGAGGGTTGAGGACAAAATGAGACGGGTACGTAAGCCTATAAATCGCTGGATTATCGGAGCAACAGCAATGGGTGTTTTAGTCTTCCTTTTCCCGCCGCTTTATGGAGAAGGTTACAATTCCCTTACGCTTATGCTCAACAATAACCCTATCGAGATGGCGGGAGGGATAATTGGCGAGCGTGTTTTGGCCAATAAATGGTCTGTACTTCTCTTTTTTACGGCAATCCTACTGGTTAAAGTATACGCTACAGCTTTTACAAATGCGGGAGGCGGAGTTGGCGGTACTTTCGGTCCAACTCTCTTTACCGGAGCTCTTGCAGGCTTTGTTGTTGCGCGTTTCATCAATATTACCGGGATACATGCTATTCCTGAAGCCAATTTTGTGCTGGTGGGCATGGGTGGACTGATGGCAGGTGTCATGCAGGCACCTATGACTGCTATATTTCTCATTGCAGAGATCACCGGTGGATATGATCTTCTGATACCTCTTATCCTTACCTCCGCCATCTCGTTTGCCACAATTCGTTTGGTAGAGCAATATTCCATCTATACAAAACGTATTGCCCAACAGGGCGATTTGCTTACCCATGATAGTGACAAGGCGGTTCTAATATTGCTTAAAACCTCGGATCTTATCGAGACGGATTTTTCAACCATCAGCATTGATGGCAACCTGGGAGATCTGGTCAAAGTGATTGCCACTTCCTGCCGTAATATTTTCCCTGTCGTGGATGATTCCAACCAGTTTCAGGGGATAGTCTTTCTTGATGACGTGAGGACTACTATGTTCGACCGCAGTCTATATGAGAGCATTAAGATAAAGGATATTATGAAAAATGCCCCCGCCCATGTCTGTGACGATGAGAAGATGGAGAGTGTAATGAATAAATTTGAAGTTACCCAAGCCTGGAATCTCCCGGTGGTTGACAAAAACAATATGTACTTGGGATTTGTCTCCAAGTCCAAAATATTCTCTTCCTACAGAGAACAATTACAACAGGTTTCCCATGACTAAACTCTATCTCGACCATATTGCAGAGGTAATGAATGTCAAGGTATGGCAGATCGAGAACTGCATCTCGCTCTTTGAGGAGGGTGCAACAATTCCGTTTATAAGCCGATACCGTAAAGAACGCACGGGCGCTCTGGATGAGACTCAGGTTTCCGAGGTACGATACTGGTATCTCCGTTTCGAGGAGCTCGAAAAACGCAAACAAGCAATCCTCAATAGTATCGAAGAACAGGGAAAACTGACTGACTCGCTCCGTATGGAGATAGAGTCTCTCACCGACCCTCAAATTTTGGAGGATATCTATCTACCATATCGTCCGAAAAGGCGCACCAGGGCCTCAATTGCTAAGGAAAAAGGGCTTGAACCCCTTGCAGAGGCTATATATAATATTAAATGTGACGATCCGCAGAATCTCTCTAAAAAGTATATTAGCGAGCAGGTTACTACTCTGGATGAGGCTATCGCAGGGGCAAATGATATCATAGCCGAGTGGATAAGTGAATCTCAACTGGTACGCTCAGACCTTCGTGATCTCTACTCTAAATGGGGCAGGGTGGTCACTAAAGTCTCCAAAGGGAAGGAGGGGAGTGAGGAGGCCTCCAAATATCGCAATTACTTCGATTCTTCGGAGCGTCTAGACAGGATCCCCTCACACCGCTTGCTCGCAATTCTGAGAGCTTCTTCCGAGGAGATAGTGGGAGTCAGGGTGGAGGTGCAGAGTGATTATGCCATTGAAAGAATCTCCAGACGTATTTATCAGGGTAAACGTAAACCTTCAGTCGCAGTTCGCCAATTACTGGATGCCGCTGTTGAGGATTCCTACAAGCGTTTACTTCATCCTTCGATTGAAAATGAATCCCTCTCTGCAGCTAAGGAGAAGGCTGATATCGACTCCATCCGTATTTTCGGAGAGAACCTCCGCCAGCTGCTGCTGGCTCCGCCTGTAGGTGAGAAGCGCACCCTTGCTATTGATCCGGGCTTTAGAACCGGCTGTAAGGTGGTTTGCCTTGATGCACAAGGGGCATTGTTGCATAATGATACCATATTTCCCCATCCTCCCCAAAATGAAAAGATAGCTTCGATGAAGAAGATTTCCCATCTGGTAGAGGCCTACAAGATAGAGGTTATTGCCATTGGAAATGGTACTGCCGGTCGTGAGACAGAGGCTTTTATCAAGAAAATTCCTCTTCCCCAGGGAGTGAGAGTCTATTCTGTAAGTGAAGATGGAGCCTCTGTTTATTCGGCATCCCAGATCGCGAGAGAGGAGTTTCCGGATTATGATGTTACGGTGAGAGGAGCTGTTTCCATAGGCCGTCGCCTCATGGACCCTTTGGCCGAATTGGTAAAAATTGACCCCAAGTCCATCGGGGTGGGTCAGTACCAGCATGATGTCAACCAGACTTTACTGAAGGAGCGCCTGGATACGGTGGTGGAGAGCTGTGTCAATAATGTAGGAGTAAACCTTAATACGGCGAGCAAGCACCTGCTGCGTTATGTTTCAGGCATAGGCCCGGTTTTAGCGGCCAATATTATAGAGTATCGCGATGAAAATGGCGCATTCGGCAGTCGCCAAGAGTTGCTCAAGGTACGAAGGCTCGGCGAAAAGGCATTTGAGCAATGTGCCGGTTTTATGAGAATACCCAATGGTAATAATCCGCTCGATAATTCGGCTGTTCATCCCGAACGGTATGCTCTCGTGGAGCAGATGGCTTCAGATTTGGGCGTATCGCTCACCGATCTTATTTCCAATGAGCAGTTATCCTCTTCTATTGATATTTCAAAATATCTCTCCGATGATGTGGGTGAGCATACGCTTAATGATATTAAAAAGGAATTGGCCAAGCCCGGCCGTGACCCTCGTTCGATTATCAAGGTGTTTGAGTTCTCCCCTGAAATTCGCTCCATAGAGGATGTAAAGGTAGGTATGATCCTGCCCTGTATCGTAACAAATATCACAAATTTCGGTGCTTTCGTGGATATAGGTATCAAGCAAAACGGTCTTATACATGTATCACAGATAAGCGAAAAGCGAGTGGAAGATCCCTCGCAAGTTCTGAAACTGCATCAGCAGCTTCACGCAAAAGTGGTGGATGTGGATTTAGAACGTCAGAGAATTGGCCTTTCTTTGAGAGGAATGTGATTTTTTACTATCTTTACAAGATAAACTTAATATTTTAGAGATTATGACACGACAGATTATCATTATTCCTACCTATAATGAAAAGGAGAATATAGAAAAGATTATCCGTGCTATCAGGGAGCAGGAAGTGGATTTCCATATACTGGTCATCGATGATGGTTCGCCCGACGGTACTGCGGCTATTGTTAAATCTCTACAAAGTGAGTTTCCCGATTCCCTTTTTATTATCGAGAGGGCAGGCAAACAGGGACTCGGTACAGCTTATATCACCGGCTTCAAATGGGCTATTGAACATAAATATGATTATGTTTTCGAAATGGATGCAGATTTTTCACATCCACCCAAAGACCTGCCACGTCTTTATAAGGCCTGTCACGAGGATGGAGCCGATCTGGCTATAGGTTCACGTTACTGTAATGGCATCAGCGTAGTAAACTGGCCTATCGGTAGGGTGATTATGTCTTATTATGCATCCACTTATGTTCGCACAGTGCTTGGAATGAAGGTCTATGACACCACGGCAGGCTTTAAGTGTTACCGCCGCAAGGTACTTGAGACGATAGATTTTTCAAATATAAGGATGAGAGGTTACGGGTTTCAGATTGAAATGAAATACAATACCTACAAACTCGGATTTAAGATCGTTGAAGTTCCAATTATTTTCATAGATCGTACCGAAGGTACCTCGAAAATGAGTAGCGGTATTTTCGGCGAAGCCTTTTGGGGGGTACTCAAATTGAGATTCCGCAAGATTAAGCCGGCGCCAAAGGCATAAGATACAACTATATCAATGAGCATTTTTATTGAAAATGGCACAATCATCAACGAGGGGCTCTCTTTTACGGGTAGCCTCTTTGTTGAAAATGGCATCATCAGTGTGATAACGGATGATCCGACAGCATTTTCGCACTTGCGGGAAAAAGCCGGTGACGTAATCGATGCTGCCGGAATGCTCATACTTCCGGGAGTTATAGATGACCAGGTGCATTTTCGCGAACCGGGAGCGGAATATAAGGGGAGTATCGCTACTGAAAGTGCTGCTGCGGTACTCGGAGGCGTTACATCCTATATGGATATGCCCAACAATAATCCGCCCACTTGCTCTCAGGAGTTACTTGCGAGCAAGTTCGCGAAGGCAGCGCAGGACTCGCTTGCCAATTATTCATTTTATATAGGTGCTTCGAACGACAATCTTGCCGAGCTTCTCGCGACCGATCCGCATAATGTATGCGGTATAAAGGTTTTTATGGGTTCTTCCACAGGAAATATGTTGGTGGACAATCCCGCTTCCTTGGACTCCATATTCTCGAGAGCCCATCTCTTGATTGCAACTCATTGCGAAGAGGAGGCCATCATAGTAGCAAATACTGCTGCGGCCCGTGAGCGCTTTGGTGATGCCATACCGATTGCGATGCATCAGGAAATTCGCAGCAGAGAGGCTTGCATTGCCTCTACCCGCAAGGCTATAGATTTGGCACTTAAGTACTCTTCGCGTCTGCACATACTTCATATAAGCACGGCCGAAGAGGTGGAGTTACTTCGTGAGGCAAGAGAACAGAGCGGTCGAATTACCGGTGAAGTATGTGTACACCACCTCTGGTTCTCTGATGATGACTATGAGCAATATGGCACTCTGATCAAGTGTAATCCCGCCATAAAGAGCGCTTCCGACCGCGAGGCGCTTCGTCAAGCAGTGCGTGAAGGGGTGATCTCCGTAGTGGCTACTGACCATGCGCCACACCTATTGTCGGAGAAAGAGGCTCCATATTTACAATCGCCCTCCGGTATTCCGCTGATTCAACATTCGCTGCCTGCCATGCTGGAACTTGCGCGTCAGGGTTATTTTTCACTCACTGATGTTGTGCGACTGATGTGCCATTCTCCGGCAGATTGCTTTAAAATCTCCCGCAGAGGATATCTCCGTAAGGGCTATTTTGCAGATATAACCATCGTAGACCCCGACAAACCTTCAGATGCCACAAACGTTTACAGATGCGGTTGGACACCTTTCACTCGCTTTAGTACGACAGTTGTGCATACTTTGGTAAATGGCATACCGGTGGTACGCGATTCAAAGCTTACAGGTCTGAAATCTTCATTACCACTCTCTTTCGATGACTAAGCCTCAAAGTAAACTTCCCCTTTACATATCCATTATCATTGCCACTATACTGTGGGGTTTCTCTTTTATCTGGACCAACGACCTGATAGCAATGGGGGTGCCGATCTTTATATTCATTTTTATAAGGATGCTCCTCTCCGGGAGCATAATGCTTGCCTTTTCCACGCTTACTCGTACTTTGCAGAAGGTGGCGCGAAAGGATATTAAGTGGATGTTTCTGTTGGCCTTTTTCGAGCCCTTCATCTACTTTATAGGGGAGTCCTATGGTTTGAAAATCACTGGTTCAGCGACTCTCTCGGCTGTGATAATTGCTACAATCCCCATTTTTACAATGATTATGGGCAGATTGTTGTTCAATGAAGCTCTTTCTCGCCTCAATGTAGCCGGTATAATAACTGCTGTTCTGGGAATAGTGCTATTTGTATGGAACGGCACCATTTCTTCGGAGAATTATTACGGCATACTCTTCCTTTTACTTGCAGTTGCGGGTGCGGTGGGTTACTCATCAATATGTAAAAGACTTACAAGTACCTACAATGCCATTACCATAACTACGTGGCAATTCCTTTTTGGGGCAGCTTTGTTTTGTATCCCCTTTATGATTTGGGGTTTACCCCAATGGCGACCGGAATATCTCTCGCTTGATGTGCTCAAGCCCTTGATTGCACTTGCAGTACTCTGTTCCTCTTTCTCTTTTGTACTCTATACAAAGGCAATAGAAGGTCTGGGAATAACAAAAGCGGCTATTTTTACAACTATGATTCCCGCGGTTTCAGCGGTAGCTGCCTATTTCCTGGGGCAGGAAAGTTTTACAACTTTGCAGATTATTGCACTTGTAATTGCTCTTTCCGGAGTAGTTCTTTCGCAGTTGCGAAAAAGTTTAAAAATTATCTGATTGGTTCTCAGAATTATACTCTTTTTTGGGGGAAAACTTCCAAATTTATTTTGCTAATTTTAAAAATGTTCTTATCTTTGCAACCCGTTTCTTCAAAGAGACGTCCGTTCCTTGATAAAATTGGAAGACAAAAAGTACAAGCAAGTACCGAATTTTGTAACAAAAATTCGAGCGAAACGTTAATTTTTTTGAATAATCACTTCAATAATGAGTATCAGGTT
>Ga0255347_1001223_pt1 | contig 43013 bp, 30 predicted proteins | sample wastewater_treat_2_FD_192479 | JGI IMG/M metagenome (GOLD analysis project Ga0255347, IMG submission 192479) | Wastewater microbial communities from Lulu Island WWTP, Vancouver, Canada - plant24 | ecosystem: Engineered > WWTP > Wastewater > Unclassified | place: Canada: Vancouver, British... | reverse complement strand
CCAAAAGGTGCTTGCCAATTGCTGCCAACGACAAAGCAGCCTGCACAAATTGCACAGACTGCTTTTGGTTACTACATAGATTATTTTTGTTTTTTGCGCTGTCTACTTGACAGGGGGCGGGTCAATGTCTGCCGGGGGCTGTTTTTTCGTTTATTCTGATGGGGCTCACTGCTGATGTCTGCTGCAGCCGCCGCAGCGTCCGCAGTCTCCGCAGCAGCCGCCATTCTTTGAGCTTTTCACTATGTACCTGACAGCAAGAGCAACTGCAAGCCCTATCACCGCCAGTATCACTATATCCGCAATATTCATCAGCCAACTCCTATCAGCAGCAGTACCGCACGTATAACAAGTGTGGCGAGCCATGCCACAGCGCACTGCCATACCACCTCTGCCAGAGCCCATTTTTTGCCCAGCTCACGCTTTACAGCGGCGATAGCTGCCACACAGGGAGTGTAGAGCAGAGAGAACACCAGCAGGCAGGCTGCGGTCATGGAGGACATTGCCGAGGCAACATCTCCCGAATAGAGTATCTTCAGTGTGGATACCACGCTCTCCTTTGCCATGAAGCCGCTGATGAGAGCCACAAGTATGCGCCAGTCGCCCAGTCCCACAGGCTTCATTATGGGAGCGAAAATACCTGCTATCTTTGCGAGTATGCTGTCCCCTGCGTCCTCCACCATATTCAGCTTCAGGTCGAAGCTCTGGAGGAACCAGACTGCTATGGTAGCTATGAGGATAACGGAGAATGCTCTCTGGAGGAAGTCCTTCGCCTTCTCCCACAGGAGCTGTAACACGTTGCCTGCCGAGGGCAGACGGTAGTTGGGGAGCTCCATTACAAAGGGCACTGCTTCACCGCGGAAAAGAGTTCCCTTGAAGATGTAGGCGGCGATTATGCCCGAAACTATGCCGAGAAGATAAAGTCCTATCATGATGAGTCCGCCCCGCTTGGGGAAGAATGCGTTCACGAAGAATGCGTAGATAGGCAGCTTCGCGGTACAGCTCATAAACGGAGTCAGAAGTATGGTCATTTTACGGTCTCTCTCACTGGGGAGGGTCCTTGTGGACATGACAGCAGGCACTGAGCAGCCGAAGCCGATGAGCAGCGGAACTATACTTCGTCCCGAAAGTCCTACCTTGCGGAGTATCTTGTCCATGAAAAAGGCAACTCGTGCGATGTAGCCGCTGTCCTCCAGCAGTGAAAGGAAGAAGAACAGGGTGACGATTATGGGCAGGAAGCTGAGAACGCTTCCCACGCCTGCGAATATTCCGTCGATGACAAGGTCATGTATAACCGAGTTCACATGGGCATTGGTAAGCGCCTTGTCGGTGAGCTCTGTAAGCTTGTCTACGCCTGTCTCGAAAAGTCCCTGTAAAAAGGCGCCGATGACATTGAAGGTCAGGAAAAATACCATTCCCATAATGAGGATAAAGGCAGGGATAGCAGTATATTTTCCCGTCAGGAACCTGTCTATGCGGCGGCTTCGGATATGCTCGCGGCTCTCCGCAGGCTTTTTCACCGTATCGTCGCAGAGCCTGTGAATGAAGCTGAATCTCATATCCGCAATGGCGGAGCTTCTGTCCAGTCCTCTCTCCTTCTCCATCTGAGACACGATATGCTCAACGGTCTCAAGCTCGTTCTGATCCAGCCCCAGCTTGTCGATGACCAGCTTGTCGTTCTCGATGACCTTGCTTGTCACGAACCTGATAGGCATATCCACGCTCTCGGCGTGATCCTCTATCAGGTGGGATATACCGTGAAGACAGCGGTGTACCGCTCCACCGTTCTCGTTCTTGGCGCAGAAATCATAACGGAGGGGACGCTCCTGATAATAGGCGATATGTATTGCGTGCTCCACCAGTTCCTCGATGCCCTTGTTCTTGGCAGCGGAAATGGGAACAACGGGTACTCCCAGGCGTCTTTCCATCTGATTTATGTCGATAGTACCGCCGTTGGAGGTGAGCTCGTCCATCATATTCAGCGCAACTACCATGGGGATATTCATCTCCAGAAGCTGCATGGTCAGGTAGAGGTTTCTCTCAATATTGGCGACATCGACGATGTTGATGATAGCGTGGGGCTTCTCGTTGAGTACGAAATTACGGGAGACTATCTCCTCGCTGCTGTAGGGGGACATTGAGTAAATGCCCGGCAGGTCGGTGATAAGGGTATCGGGGTATCCCTTTATGGCGCCGTCCTTGCGGTCAACGGTAACTCCCGGGAAGTTGCCGACATGCTGCTTTGAACCCGTAAGCCTGTTGAAAAGAGTGGTCTTTCCGCTGTTCTGGTTGCCCACCAGAGCAAACCTCATGACGGTGCCCTTCTCCAGGGGTACTCCGTCATCCTTGGCGTGAAAGCGTCCTCCCTCTCCGAGACCGGGGTGCTCGGACTTTTTGTGTCTGTGCTCCTTTTTCGCCGCCTCTTTCTTAGAGGCGACGGGACAGACTCCGATCTGCTCGGCGTCCGCAAGTCTCAGGGTCAGCTCGTAGCCGTGGAGCCTCAGCTCCATAGGGTCTCCCATAGGCGCGTACTTCACAAGAGTGACCTCAGCTCCGGGAATGAGACCCATGTCGAGGAAATGCTGCCTGAGGGCGCCTTCACCGCCGACGCTTTCCACTCTGACAGTTTCCCCTATTTTGATATTTCTAAGCGTTTCCATGATATGCTCCTAAATGATTTTTTCAGCTCACCTATTATAGCACAAAATAACGCAAATATCAAGACACGCTGAAAAAAGCCAATATCGGAAAAAGCTGCCGTTAAAGAGACTGAGGAGCGCTCCCTGCCCGGGGCGTAAAAACGCTGTGGCAACGCTTTAATGCTCCATTCTGATGTATATTATAAAAATCCGCAGATAAGTGTGACAGAATGGGCGGATGACACGATAGTATAAGTAGAAACTGCTGACGGTCTGTACGGCTTTATATAGTTAAATAAAATTTATTTATAAAATGTGATTTAGCAAATTGTGATAATTATTCCCTACCTGGTCAGATTATTATTATTTAATCAGCAGATTTGTATTAATTATTCGCTTAATAGACTTGATTTAATTTCATTTTGGTGTATAATATACGTGGATTGTACATTCCATTTGTTTATAGGCAACAAATTGTTAAAATGATAACTATCCTGCGAGCGCCCTTCGTTCCGCAGCTTTTATCACCGTACTGTATACAGTTAAAAAAATAACAATTAAAAACACTACAATGGAGGAAAAAAACACAATGAAAAAAAGCAACAGAACACTGGCCCTCATCACTGCTGCCGTTTCAGCTCTCTCAGCTGCAGCAGCCGCAGCCCCCGTTCAGAGCCTTGCTGCTGACTCTGCTTCCGCAAAATCATATAAGATAGACAAGAACATCATCAGGAGCACTTATTTCGACAGGGATTCCGACTCCTATGATTTCGGCAGCAGAAACAGCTACGCCAAAGATGGCAACAAGGACTACTATGACTACCTTATCATGGAAGATGAGATAATTGGTATGTACGCAAAGGCAAATTATCCTAACAGGAAGCTCTCCTGCTCAGAAGTAATGCTATCCGAGGGCGCTGAGGAGGCAGGACTGACACCATCAGCTCTGGACATCAACCATGACGGCTTCCTCTCCCCCGAGGACTACGCCATCTATCTCAATGCCCTTACAAAGGACTACGATATTGAAAGCGCAGGTGGCGAAGCTTCATTCAATATCGTGAAATATAAAGTCAAAAGTGCCACAGAAGTTGTTGTTCCCGCTTCTTTCTATGACGCAGATAACGGCATCATCAAGCCCGTTTTTACGATCAACAGCAACGCATTCAGCTCCTGCACAGATCTGGATACAGTTTACCTCAACGATTATCGTCAGCCCAACTGGATCGACCGCTACGGCAAGCCCATGAACCCCACAAACGTTGTCAAGGCAAACGCTTGCCTGTACGTCGATAATAACGCATTCAACGGCTGCGATAAGCTGACATCGGTATACTTCCCTCAGAACCTCTCATTGGAGCCTGACGCCTTCAAAGGAACTGCCTTCGATACAAGCGCGAACCGATTTGACAACACAGGTGTTACCTACTATAAGGACAGCGATACAAAGTCGCCAAAAATCTTTGCGTTCAAGCCCAATCTTACCCAGACTCTCTTTAACGGCTCTCTGGCATTCGTTCCCGGAACTACCGGTATAAACTACGGCTTTGCAGCCCGCGGCAGAGAAGGCTATCCCCTGCTCATAAAAGGTCTTATCCTCCCCGCCACTGTAAAGTTTATCGGCAAGGAGGCCTTCGCAAACTGTGATAATCTTGAAACAGTAAACAGCAAGGAGTTTGCTCAGCTCGATACCTGCGACCAGGATTTTATCAGAAAGTATGTATGCGCATTCAACTGCACAAAGTTTATGGCTAAGGAAAATCAGGCTCAGCTTGACAGGGTCATGAAGGACATCGAAAGAAATTACAATGTTACCGTCAACTCCGATGACCGCGAAAAGCAGCTTGCAGCAGCAAAGGAGGTTGTAAGAAATATCACTTACACAGCTTACTGCGGCGACAGCGATTTTTCCATCTATCCCGATAAGCCCTATCATACACTTGATTACAGCCGCAACAACATCTACTCCGAGCTTGCCGGTCTCACCACAGGCAGAACCACCTGCGGAGGAATTGCAGCTGTATACTCACTCCTTCTCGATATGCTGGGCGTAAAGAACTACCGTGTAGGCGCTGCAGAACACTCCTTCAACGTTGTATACATTGACGGTCAGTGGTCAATGAGCGATCTCACATCTTTCTGCAATGATTACAACGAAGATCTTGAAAAAGATAACAACATAAAATTCACAGAATCAAAGCTCAGTACTCTCAGCCGCATGACCTTTGAAAGCATCAACAGCGACAACGGAAGATATGATTCCAATATCTATTCCGAGCCTTCATTCAGGTTCTATGAGGCTTCAAAGAACAAGCAGTTCATTACCATGGGCGAGGATAACAGATACTACTTTGTTATGGATCCCACAGACCGTTCCAAGCTCTTTGTTTACAAGTACTTAGGCATTGACGGCAATACTTCTGAGGAGTCAGCCGTATACGAAAGACTCAAAAAGCTTGGCGATGACACGGTTTCCTATATCAAGCTCTACCAGGGCTTGAATACCGTAGGCAACAGAGTTTACTTTCTCGACGACTGTGAAGACCAGGCATATGCTACTCTGCATCCGAAGGACAAATATCTGTCCTACAAAGATGCGTGCAAACAGGCTTATTTTGACGAATGGACAAGAAGCCATGAAATAAACTGATATACAGCACAAAAGCCGACCTCATTTGAGGCCGGCTTTTATTTATGGCAGTCTTTCAGTATATACTGCCCTTGCTTCTGAAGTTTTCCTGCGCCTTTCCAAGCGTCATGCCGTTGCAGTAGCTGAAATGGTCGCAGTCAGGACCGTCATCCTCCCAGTCACAGACCGGGCAGATAAAGTACTGTCCCCTCTCGGGCAGAGTCCTGTTTCCGCAGCAGGGACAGGGGCAAAGCTCCTCGTCTGATACGTTGTCAGCGTCGAAAAGCTCCGCAGTTTTATCCGTGTATGAACTGTAAAGCCCGGCAAGCTCAGCATTTGATTTTTCATCCAGCTCCGCAGCTATTATGCTTCTGAGCAGCGGCTCGTAGGATCCGCTCATCACATCATGCACGGGGAAATATTCCTCTGTCAGCTCTTTTTTCAGCCCGGGAGGATAATCCGACTGCTCCGCTTCCTCCGCGGTCAGTCCCCAGTTATTGTTTATCAGAAGCTCTCTCTGCTCCTTATCGGTGTTTTTAAGTATCAGACCGATCAGCTCATCTGTCACTTCCGCTCTCGTTTTTCTCATTGACATTCACCTTCCGCAGATACATTCGCTGTTATGCAGTCCACCTGTCATCACCCATAAGGAGGTCGATGACGTGCTCCAGTTCCCAGACCGCACATACCTCAAGTTCCCTGCATTCCTCCTGATCCGAGGGGGTTATCTCACCGTTTCTATAGACAGACCACTCACCCGAGATCGGATCTCTTATACTCATGGGCGGAGGTGTAATCTCATCATCTAAGCTGTACGTTCTTTTTTCCGCAAGCTTCATTTTCCTAACTCCTCTGCCATATACCCCCACTATAAAGGCATAGTCCTCCGTTTGGGGTATGTCTCTTTCGGAAACTCCGATATGCTTGTAAAAAGCCACACACGCTCCAAGAAATATCCTTCCGAAGCCGTATCTTCCGTCCGGAAGCCTGAAGCAGCCTATATTTCCTGCTATCCTTCTCATCGTTCACTCTTCCTTAGCAGTGCTGTGAATATCACACCGTCATAAGCAGTGCGGGTATCTCTATGACATCTATATGCACTTTGACACCCGCTTTCTCAGCAAGCTTTATAAGCGCCGCTGATACGGTGTCTATAATAGTAGAGTACCCGACCATATTTTTTCTGTACTTTCTTATCCTGGACTCAAGCTCATGGGAAAAAGTCTCTGTATCCCTGTCAGTCAGTGCAATTACCGCATTTTTCAGAAAGCACATATCCCTGTAATATACCTCCCTGCCTTCGTCCGTTGGACAGGTGTATGCCGAGACCCTGTCTCTTGCTTCGTCAAGACAGCCATTATACAGCGCGTCTATGACAGTGCCCTTCATGAATCCCGAGACCGTCTCGTATTTTCCTGCGGCAACCGCCGTGAAAGCAAGTTCGTTAAGAAACTCCTCATGTGATAGGCTGTTTTTTACGGCATTGTTTTTTATCATTTCTCCCTGCTGATACAGAGAATATGCCTTAATGCCATGCTCGATGTACTTTATAAGATAAGCCAGGCTTTTTCTGCTGTCATTATTCATCAGATACTCATAATCAGCAAGCTGACGGTACTCATTTCCCATAAGAAAAAACAGTGTCGCTTCGTCCTCAACGGCGGGAAGTCTGCCTTTTTCTCTGTCATCATAGGCGTTTCCGAGCATCGTGATATTGTTCAGCGTTGATATTATCCCGTCGTAAGCCTGTGCAGCTTTAAGTTCTTTTTCCCATTTTTTAGTTGAATATGGCAGTTTCATTTTTTCTCCTGTTCGTGCAGTTTTTTCCCCGGCAAAGCCGGAAAGCTATTTTTTAATCAACAGCTCCATGTGAAATAACACAGACCATCAGTCGGGATGATCATAATAATGTATCCTTTTGATTTACGGACGACGTTTTTACTACATTATTTTACCACATATCGCCGCAAATTGCAAGAAAAAAGGTCGGGCAGACGCCCGACCCGAGATCATTTTTATTTTATATGTCTGCTTCAAGTCCGAGTGCGATATAGTATGCACATTCAAGACTTTCAGCAAGATAGCTTTTATCACTTCCATAGCTCTTTTTATACAGTATATCAACTGCTCCGCAGCTGCTCAGATCTTCAAGAAAATCCGCCAGAGTAATATCCTTCTCTTTCAGCTTAAGACCGAAAACGGTTCTGCCGTTAGCTGTCCTTTTGCCGAATCCTATCATATCAAAAGGGTCAGCCATACCAAACATACTGAAAGAATAGTCATATATATCGGACAAAAACTTATCGTCATGAACTTTGCTGCCTGTTTTATTTGAATGTATTTCACTGAGAAGATATGAGATCAAAAGGCTATTGAACTGATTGATACGCCCGGTTCCGAACATAGCTTTCTGCTCGTCAGTCATGCCGAATATGTCTTCTGCCTTTACACTAAAGACCTCCAGCTCATAGACGATCGCATAAGTTACATCAAGGAAAGAGCTTACCTCAGCTTCTGTGTATCTTCCGAGCGCAGAACAGAGCTTTTTCCTGACAGAACTGTGATCTTCAAACCTACATGCAATATCATATATAAGATCATCCAGTTTCATTTTTTCTGTTCCCAGCATATACCATACAGTATCCTCGTCGCTATACTTTCTGACTCTGATATGTCTGAATCCAAGCTCTGAAAAAGCCCGATCCACATTCCCGGTGTCAAGTGTGCTATCCCTTTTGTATTTCGGAGTAACGCGTTTTCCCTCTGGGATCACCCTGCAATTGCAAGCACTGTCATTGAAACGTATTATTTCATTTAAAAGCTCTGTCTTTTTCATATTATATCGCTATCTCCATTGTTCTCATTTTAGCGTTTTTTGTTGCGTAACTCATTCCTGTGATCCTACTGTTAAATTCTTCAAGCAGATCAGCTCCGATACCCATTGCTCCGGGTTCGGTTGATTTAAATATAACATTTTTGGCTACGCTCTTTTCATCTCCGATCACATCAAATAAAACACCGTTATCTTTAAGCCATTGGGTCGTTCCTTTTTTCACCTTAATAGTAACTTTGCATTCGCGCCCCTTTTTGCCCCAACTTTTAGCAAGGCTTTTAGCATAATCACTATTACTATCTGCGATCCACTTGGCACCTCTGCTTCCGTTCTTACCCGGAACCAGTTTTCCTTGAACTGCCTTCATAGCATCAACTTCTGCATTACTGCAATATCTTACAAGTTCTTCACATGTATTATGCACCAGAATATCCATATCCGATACATAATATGTATGGAAGTCAGCGACTTCAAGGTGGTATACAAGAGTATACTGATCTGCGGGGAGTTACTGTCTATACTATTTTACCACATATCGCCGCAAATTGCAAGAAAAAAGGTCGGGCAGACGCCCGACCCTGATCTCAGATGATCATTTCTCTGTGAGGGAGCTTTGTAAGCTTTAATTTTTCTTCCTGCTCCCTGACTATGGCCCTCATTTTTTCACACTCGTCAATGCTCTTTGGCAGAGTCTCTATAAACTCTTTTCTTACTATCTCAGTACCAAACATTTCAGGGCAATCATTAAGTTTATTTTCAACGAAATGTTTTACATCATCATATATTTCTTCTTTCCCGGACCATACAGCAAGATAAACCATTATTTGCAGTAAATTCGCCTTAAAGCATGTTATGTCAAAATATTTTTTCAGATTTTCCATAAGAGCTGTCAGACTAACATCACCATTGATCGGAATATATATATTTTCTTTAAATTTTCTGGATACTTCCAGATACTCATTTCTTGTATCATCAGCATAAATGTATAGAGCATCGATCGGTACATTTAATGATATCGCCTCTGAATCCTTGCATAGGTTATGTATATGGAATACCGGCTCATAAACCGTCTTATCCGACTTTACAAGCAATGCTATTCCAACGGCCAATGGCCCACATATATTCATAAGCCACATTGGTTTATACACTCCCAGACCTGGGAATTGTTCATTCCATTTTTGAGTGATCTGTTTTTTTAATGCTGATGTCAGTGATTTTCTCATTATGGATTTATCTCCTTTACTGCTTTTAATCCAGCAGGTCCATGCTTCAATATCTTATCGATTTGAGACTGTTTCAATCCATTTCCAGGATTGATAGTAAATTTAAAATCATATGCGATATTATTAACGCTATCCCATACATCTATTCTTGTTGCACCCTTGACACGGCGCGTATTCTGAAGAATATGGTCTTTCCATGTACTTTCAAGCTTTAATCCCCTGTCGCCATAAACCTTCTGATACTTCTTTATCAGTTTTTCAGCATATGTATACTTTCTTGTACCTGCAATTCTACCCTTGCCACCGATCTTCTTTTCAGCAAGGCTGGCAGCCTTTTGAACAATTTGCTCATTAGTCAAGCCCTTGCCCATTTTGGCAACATCACACACATTATGCACCAGAATATCCATATCCGATACATAATATGTATGGAAGTCAGCTACTTCAAGGTTGTATACGAGAGTATACTGATCTGCGGGGAGCGGAACTATCTCAACGCTCTCGATAGCTACGGCATTTCCGTCTGCGTCGCGGAGCATATCTCCTGCTTCAAGGAACTTAGCCTTTGTCCAGCCCTGTCCCTCTACCCAGAATGGGTGCTCCTTGGTTGTTTCGATGGTCTCGCCGTTGACTGTTACATTTACAAGGGTATCCTTAACATAGATGAATGTGTTCAGAACTTCCTTATATGCTGTCTCTCCTGTTTCGGGATCGGAAGCAAGTACCTTGTCTCCTGCCTGAATGGTCTCGATAGCCTTGCCGCCGTAGATAGTAGCTACGATAGCACCTGCAACGAAGCAGCCCTTGCCTGTAATAGCACACTTTGCCTTGCTCAGTGCCGCAGGAGCCTTTGCCATTGCAGCCTTACCTATAGCGCCTTCTGCTATGCCGACAGAAGCTCCGCCGAGAGCGTATGCCGCCTTATTCGCCAGGCTCTGCCAGTTTCCGTTATGTATATCCTTGATGATACTGCAAGCGGAATTGTACTTCTCCACCGCCATGCTCTTGATACTGCCGACGGGGTCGTTTACGAAGGACTTGACTCCGCTTATGACCGATTTAGCTGTCTGAACAGGATGTCTTATAGCACTTATCTGTGAGCCGAGAGTATCTACGACGCCCTGACAATAGCTTGCGAATACCTGACCGGCAGGACCGCTGTCCTTGAGGACACCCATACCTGTCTTCCAGTCATCGACTCTGTCCTTGCCCCACTGCTTGATAGCGCTTCCTGCCTTTGAGACAGTCTTTGATACCTTCTTTGCAGCAGACTTGAAGAAACTCTTGATAGAGTGTCCGCTGGGGTCGAAGTTAAGAACGGGGTTGTTATGGCAGTATGTGTAGAGATTAAGGCTGAGAGGATCGCCTGCGCTGCCGCTTACGCTGTCGCGGGTGATAAATCTTCCGTTATCGGGCGAATAGTATCTTGCTCTGAGGTAGATGGTATCCGACTCGGTATCGAAATACTCACCGCAGTATCTGAACGCATTTGTATCGCTCTCGTCGATGTTCTTCTCAACACCGAAAGCATCGTATCTGTAGGTCTTTACATTTGCAGCTGACTGGTCCGAGATGCTTACGACATCGCCGTGAGCATTCTTGCGGTAGTAGCTGTATTCTGTCCTGCTTCCGCCGACAAAGCTGTAGCTTGCGGTGATACCTGCTCCGAAGAAGTAGCACTTTGCGGAATAGGGGCCGCTTGCGCTGACATCGGCGATGATCTGCTGGTTGCCGTCCCATACGTGTTCGGTGGTCTCACCGTTTACAGTCTTTGTGGATCTGAGTCCGTCTGCGTTGTAGGTATAGCTTGCGGTGTCCTCGCCGTTGGTGTAACCGATGAGCTGATCGAGCACGTCGTATGTGAAGTTCTCGGTCTTTTCGTTTGAGATCTTTGAGAGCTGATTACCGTTGTTATCGTAGGTATAGGCGGTAATAGCAGTCTCCTCGGTATCTGTCTCCTCGTTGACACCGGTCTTGGTCTCGCTTTGGAGAAGTGCGGTGTACTTGTTGTCGGCGTCCTTATAGTTATAAACTGTTGTGAAGCTCTCAGAGCCCGTTGCAGTCATTCTGATACGGTTGCCGAAATCATCATAGGTATAATTGTACTTGTCAGTCAGTGAACCGTTCTCGATCTTCTCCTCTGTGATCTGACCGAAACCGTTATAGACATAGGAGGTCTTTTCTATTATACCATTTTCTGATACTGTTTTGCAAGAGTCTGAGCCGTCAAGATAATATTTATATGTTGACGAAGCGATCTCATTCTCGCCGTTGAAGCTTCTGATGCTGGCAACAGCGTTTACGCAGTTATATGCGTAGTCTGTAGTTATGCCGTTTGCAAGGATCTCCCTGCTTCTGTTTCCGTTTGCGTCATACTCATAGGAAACGATATTGCTTCCTGATTCCGCAATGTCGGAAACTCTCATCTCATCGTCGTATGTATAATTCACATCCGAGTAGAGGAGGAGATTTCTCTGACCTGTTATGGCTCTTGAAACGTAATCAGAGATACCGATGTAGAAATAGCCCTTGAAGTTGCCGTTTCCGTCTGTTTCGCTGACAACACGTCCAAGCTTGTCGTATTCATAGAATGTGACAGCGTCGCCCACCTGTGAGCGGACAGTTCTGCCCATTCTGTCGAATGAGTACTGAGTGATGACTGAGTCGGAAGCGTCTGTTCCGCTGACAGTCTCTGATCTTACAAGTCTGTCAAGATCATCGTAGGTATTGACAGTGATATTGCCGTTGGGGTCTGTAGATCTTACTACATTGCCGTTGATGTCATATTCTGTCAGACCTGAGTTGTAACCCGTGCTGTCTGTAGTTCTGAGAGGTCTGAGGTACTCATCGTACTCATACTCTGTAAGGAGATAATCGGTGTCGTTCTCGGAGGAGAGACCTGTGTATCTCTTTACGACATTACCTGCATCGTCATATTCGTATCTTGTGATGTTCTCGGTATTGCTCTGAGGATCTACGAGCTTTACCTCGATAAGGTCTCCTGCGCCGTTGTACTTGTTCTCTGTGATGCTGTACAGTGCTGTGTCGGAGTCCTGCTCGTTCACGGGAGTGATAGTCTTTATGACATTGCCGTTCTTGTCGTATTTTACCTCGCTGACGGCATATCTGATATTGCCGTCCTCGTCCTTTGTGAAGGGAGTGTAGGTCTTGGTAAGTGCACCAAGGAAGCCGTATTCATACCTGGTGGTATTTCCGAGAGCGTCTGTCTCTCTTGCAAGAGCACCGTCTGCATAGAAGCAGCTTGTCCTCTTTACCTTGCCGTTGACGGATTCTGAAACTGTGTTGCCTCTGAAGTCCTGTACAGTCTCCGAGATGACCTGCTTGTCTGCTGTAACGTAGGCATAGCTTGTCTCCTTGAGGCCCTTGTAGCGTCTTGTATAGCTCTCGTCAAGCGATGTGTAGATATGGAAGTCTGAATCCACATACTCATACTCATTCTTTGTGATGATCTGCTTAGGTGAGGAAGCTCCGTCACGGAAATAAGTTGCCTTCTCTCTCTGGAGAGCATCATACTCTGCTATGCTGATCGAACCGTCGGGGTTGATGGTCTCAACAGCATTGCCGTAAACGTCATATTCATAGCGTGTTACGTTGCCGAGAGTATCTGTGATAGTGAGGGGAAGGTTTCCGCGGTTATAGGTATATATTGAGCCCTTTGCCTTTGACTCGGCATACTTGGGAGTATACTCTGCTGTCTTTCTGCCCAGCTCATCGTACTCAAATACAGCGATAACAGGCTCTGTACCTGTGCCGTAGGTGAGTATCTTTGTGACGTTGTTGAGCTCGTCATACTCATAGGCTGTTCTTGTGTATACATCGTTCTCGATGTCGATGTATTCCCTTATCTCCGAGGGCTGGAGAGAATCGTTGTAGGTATAGGACATCTTGCTGAGGATATTTCCGCTGCTGTCCTTAGTAATAGTTGTGTCTGTCAGTCCATTGGAGTTGTAGGTATTCTCTGTGACATTGCCTTCGGGGTCTGTTACAGCTCTGATAAGACCTGCTACCGCAGCGCCCTGATCCTCGCTGTACTCATAGTAATCATAAGTGGTCACAGCATAGCCGCTGAGGTCTACTGTGCTCAGGTCGAAGCTGCTGTCGATCATGTCATAGGCATTTGCAACTGGCTGAAGGCTGCTGCTCTCCTTTATGACATTGATACCCTCGCTGTCATACTCATAGATAGTGACGTCCTTGACCTCGTCCACCTCTACAAGGGGATTGTTCTTATCGTTGTATCTTGTGAGGGTGTATGTGCCGTCGGGGTTGATGGTCTTGGTAACGTTGCCGTTGGAGTCATACTCATACTCGGTAACATTGCCTGCAACATCAGTAGACTTCTTCAGCTCGTCATACTTGTTCTTGCCCTCATCGTTCTTGTAGTACTCAGAGCGGTCGATATACTCCTTGCCGTCAACGAAGGTATGGTTTGCGATGATAGCATAGTCCTCATCGTAATCATATGTTACCTTCTTGAGGAGAGTGCTTCCGTCATATTCCTCCATACCTGTCTGGCAGTTCTCTCTGTCATATACATAGACCTGCTTGAGTCCGTGCTCGTTGACTGTGTTGTCAACTCTGCCGTTGTCAACGTATGTAACTGTAAGAGTCACCTCATTGAAGCAGTTCACGATCCTGTTGAGCTTTCCGTTCTCATCGTAGTAATAGGACTCCTTGGCGCCCTTTACGTTGGTTGCGGACTTCAGCTGGTTCTTGTCGTTGTACTCATAGACTACTTCCTTATGAGCGGAGGGATCCTCCAGCTTTGTGATCCTTCTGTGGTCGCTGCTGCCGTTGTACCAGATGTAGAACTCTCTTCCGATAGAGTCGGTGATAGTTCTCTTGTTGTTCTCGACAGCAGAGATAGTCATCTTGTTGCCGTTGGCATCGCGGATCTCGTCCAGCTCGCCCTCGGTATTGAAGTGGTATCTGCTCTGTGCTTCGTTGATGACAGTGTACTCAAACTTTGTGCCCACCTGTACTTCCTCAAGTCTGCTGTGTGCATTGAGGCACTTGAAGCTGTTCGCACCCAGCTTCTCAAAGGTGGTGTTTGAGCCGTCGGGAAGAACTACCTGGAGATAGCTGCTGTAGGGAGTTGTCTCGATCCTGCTCACATCGAAGTTGAACTCCCAGCCTGTACCGAAGGAGCCTTCCTCGGGGTTAGTAGAGTTATAAGAACGCTGGAAATCAGCACCTACACCGGGATCGGTGAGACTGTAATCGTCAAAGCTCTTCTTGTAGTTGCCTGTAGCGGCATTTACGCCGTCAGGACCTTCCCATGCCTTGCGGTATGCAGTGAGCTCGTCCTCGCTTGTTCTGAACCAGGGACGGAACCAGTACATATCGGGAGAATAACCGTAGGGGAAGATAACTCCCAGGCTGTTGCCGTTCTCGTCCTTGTAGTCGAAATTGAAGCGTCTGCCTGTTGAGGAGTTGCCCGCGTCGTCGGTGTAGGTCTCGGTATTGGCCCAGAGAATGGTCTGGAGACCGTTGGGATTGAGGAACTCGATGGAGTGTGTACCCGTGGAGTAGATGGACTTGTCGCCAGAAGCCTCGTTTACATTCCAGTGAGGACCATAGAAATGTATCTTGCCTGCTGTCCACTTGCCCTCCATATCGGTATCTGTGATGTACATCCAGTTTCCGCATACAGTAAGCTCGTCGGCGGGATCGGTCATGAGGATAGTATCGCAGCAGTGAGCCTGTCCGAAGTCGAAATTCTCACCGATGAATACAGTACCTCCGTTAATATCCAGTGTCTGACCGGGCTTTGTGTCCCAGCCGTCGGGGGAAGCTGTTCTGAATACCAGATTGCGTCCCACCACAAGGTCTCCGCCATTGACATCAAGGCGTGCGCCCACACCGCCTGACCAGAACTCAGGCATATCAGTGTTGAAGGACATATACTCGGCTACAGCCAGAGTATGGCCGTTCATATCAAGGTCTGTATCGTGAAGATTGAGGCTGTAGGGGAAATAAGCTCCGCCGTCAACTCTCAGGTACTTCTTGAAAACGCCGTCCCAGCCCTTATCGCCTGTATAAGCAGCCTCGAACCAAGCAAGATCGTCGGTGCCGATAGTACCGTCAGCGTTCTTGTCCATGTATTCGAAGTAATTATCCGAGCGCTTGGGAAGATTTGCGTAGTATTCAAGGCCTTCCTGATCGTCCTCGTTTACCACGCCGTCATGGTTGAGGTCAAGATCGTACCAGTAAAGAAGCTCTGCACCTGCTTCACCGAAGATAAAGTTCCAGTAAGCATCGCAGTCATCAGAGTCGATGTTGTTGTCTCCGGTAAGATCTCTTGCACCCGGGAGATATGTGATAGCATTGTCCGCGAACTTGACAAAATCGTAATAGTCATTATCGTTGATGATACCGTCGCCGTTGAGATCGTAGGAAGCTGCTGCGGGATCTACCGCCTGCTCCTCATCGTTCTCGCCCATTTCTATGTAGATCTGCTGCCAGTAATCCAGCTCCTCCTGTGATACATCACCGTCATTGTCATTATCCAGTACAGGATCAAAGTCGGTGGCGCCCTTTATGGCACCAAGGCAGCTCTCAACGTACTCAGCATCGTATTCGTTGAGCCAGTCATCTGTCCACTGGTTGCCGCAGTCGGGATTGTTTGTGGTATCACCGGGGACAAGAGTGAGGGTATCATGTGAACCGCCGGAGCCCAGTGTGAAGGTTCCCGTTCCGCAGTCCTTCATATAGAAGGGCAGATAGCCATCGCACTCGAACTTAACGTGATAAACATCGGAATATCCCTCTTCAATGACGATCTCGTAGCTGTCGCCGTCATGATAGGTCTTGTGGCGCAGCTCCTCCCAGTTTCCGTTGAAAACACGGATATAGATGGGCGGATCATCAGCTCTGCCTACGCCCGGCACCTCGCCCAGGGCAATGTTGCCTCTGATGGTCAGGCTGTGCACGATGTCGTCCTCAGGGTTAGCCTCTGCGGCTCTTGCCTGAGCCTTCTTGGCAGACCTGAGCTTATTCTGCGGACCTGCTGCCTCAAAATACTCCACATCGCCAAGCTCTGAGGTCACCCTGCTGAACTCATCAGCCAGCTCCTTCTCGTTCTTCTTTGCCTTGACGGCATCTGCCGCAAAAGCAATGGAGTCGGGATGAAGGGGACCCATTGATCCGCCGTCGCCTGTGATCAGAGCCTGACCAACGAACACTGTTGAGAGTGCAGCAGCGATGACGCGATTGATGTTTTTACTCATTAGATCAAACCTTTCTGAATAAATTCTGTGGCTGTGCAGCGAATAATAGAAAAATCCAAGCTGTGACTGCGGACATTACAGGTGCCGACCCGATAGCACGATCCGTTATATGTCCGTTTGATATGTATAATGACCGATCACATACAGCATTGCTGTTTACATAATTTTTCCAGGGCTAAACAGTCACAAAGAACATTCTATCACAGCTGCCGCTCATTTTCAAATGTTTATTTTTTATCGGTATATATTGAAATAATATAGATTATACGCCTGCCTGTTTTTCGGAGAAAATGAGCAGCAGCACAAAAATGCTGTCTGTATTTTTTCATAAAAATGATAACCGTAAGCAACAAAAAAGTGCCTGCTCCGACCGGAACAGGCACAATATGTTATATTATTTTATTTCCGACATGGCGTCATCTATTATCTCATCGGGAAAGCCTATGACGCTCAGCAGCCTTATGGCATTGCTGGAGCGGCTTATGCCGTCATGGATAGTGTAATCGAAGACCACGTCCCCGTCCTCAAGGCTCTCGCAGAAGTGGTAGTTGCTGTAGACGCCGTCGAAGGACTGAGCAAGCTCTATATCATGGGTCGCCACCATGAGCATACAGTTCCTGCTGTCAAAATACCTCAGCACAGCCTTGGAAGCGGCTATTCGCTCCACGGTGTTGGTGCCCTTGAGTATCTCATCGATGGCAAGGAAAATGAGCCTTCCGCTGTCAGCCAGCTCCACCATGCGCTTCAGATACTTTATCTCGCGGATATAGTAGCTCTCACCTGTCAGCAGGTCGTCCCTGACCGCCATGGAGGTGATAACACCGCAGCATGGCACCGTCGCGTGTTCAGCGGTACAGGTGAGAATGGACTGGGCAAGGATAAGATTTATGGCTGCCGCCTTTATAAATGTGGACTTTCCCGAGGCGTTGGAGCCCGTGATAATGGCGTTGCGCTCAAATCTGATATCGTTGGCAACGGGATCGTCCAGCATGGGGTGAAATACCTGCGCGAACTCAAAGCGTTTTTCCTCGCTGAGCTCAGGCACACAGCAATGGGGCAGGCTCCTTCGGAATGAGCCCACGGCAATGGAGCAGTCTATGCTGCCAAGATAGCGGTATACCTGCATATACTCCTCCTTCTTGTCAGCCAGCTCTTCGGCTCCCTTGTTGTAGAGTATGAAGCTTATCATCAGGGGACCCGTAATGTACGAACTCAGCTGTGAAAGCAGGTCGTCCGACATCATCATTGAGCGCTTCATGTGCAGCAGACTCAGTATCTTTGCCGTCTTTTTCAGCTTTTTCAGCGGAGCCTCCACCGACTTTGAGAACTGAGGCACCATTCCGCTTACCTTTGAAGCAGCATTTATAGTCATGCCTGCTGAAAAAAGGCTCTCAAGCCTGTTCTCGTAAGTTCCTCTGAGGAACAGATACGCCACGAAATTAACAAGGTAGCTGAAGATAAACAGCATAGTGAAAACGGGGCTCATGAGCACCACCGCAAGTATGCCGAAGATCAGCAGCGTCCCCAGCATAACGGGATAGATAAATCTGCAGGGCAGATAGCGTTTATCCGCCTCCTCAGCCAGCCCCACGGCGTAATAGGCGCTTATGGGCTTTCCAACGCTGTAGAGATACTTCCTGACCTCATTTCGCTTGTCCTCGTTCTCATCAAAAAAGCTGATGACTTCATTGCTCAGCCGTGGCTCTCTGTCCCTGCTGCCCAGGATATGCAGTGCGGAATACAGATACTGCTCTCCCGCGAAGCTGTCGGTATGGTCGGCGCGGAAGAAGATATTGTCCATTTCCAGGTCGTTCCAGGTAATATCGTCCACCAGTTCGTCACTGCGCAGTTCCTTTTTCTCCTGCTCATAAAGCAGGGCTATACTGTCCATTCTGTCCCTGACGTCTGCCTTCACACGGTTTTTGTCACCGTAGGAGCTGCAAATGCGGTATCTTATCGCCTGTTTGTTTCGTATGGTGCGAATTACTGCACCTATGATGAAGCAGACAACAAGTGCGGATATTATTAATAGGGGTCCCATGTTTCCTCCCGTAAAACTTTTTTATTTATTATATCATCTTTTAGTGTAAAGGTCAACACGTATCAACGCTGCATTTTCCGCGATATGGCGGTGCAGACGGGGAGTTTTTTCGCCTCCCTTGCTTTATCTCAGCTAATGTGCTAAAATATAAAGGCAACACCGCACAAAGCTTGTGCTGAAGATGCGCCGTCAGATTTTTCGTCAGATTGTATAGAAATTTCGCCGGCATACTGACGTATGTCAAGAAATTTCTGTGCAAGATGACGGGAAATATGCAAGCAGATTCAGTGCAAAGCCGTTAGGTGTGCTTTGTGCGGTGTTGCCCAAAACAAAGGAGGCTGAACATGAGTACTATTCTTCTTGCAGAGGATGACAACACCCTGCGCAAAAACATAACTATGGCACTGGAGACAGAGGGCTATACTGTCATTGCGGTCTCCACCACCGAAAAAGCCGAGGAGCTTGCTGCTCAGGCTGACCTGCTCATACTGGACGTTATGCTCCCCGACGGCAACGGCATAGAGCTGTGCAGACGTCTGCGCAGAACCATAAAGGCTCCTGTCATATTCCTCACCTCCTGCGACGACGAGGCGGACATAATCCGCGGACTTGACAGCGGCGGCGACGATTACATTACCAAGCCATTCAGGCTCCGCGAGCTCTTCTCACGTATCAGGGCAAACCTCAGACGCATACCCGATGTGCCTCAGCTGGACCTGACCGCCCTGGAGCAGAAGCTGCTGAACTACCTCATGCAGAACCGCGGACAGTTCCTGACCCGCGACCAGATACTTGAGTACCTCTGGGACTCAAAGGGCACCTTCGTAAATGACAACACACTCTCCGTGAATATCAGCAGGCTCCGCGAAAAGCTCAACAATGCAGAGGGCTGCGGCACCATAGTTACAAAGCGAGGCATAGGCTATAAATGGACAGATTCATAAACAACCGTGCTCCGAGAAGGCTGGTGCTGATACTTGTACTGCTGCTGTGCGTCTCCGCAGCAGCCGCCTATTTCATCTCGGGAAAATGCGCTGAGAGGATAGTCTCGGAGCAGATACAGGCAGGACTATCAGTTGCAGGGGGCGGAAAGCTCACACAGTCTCCCGACGAGGAGCATATCTCACAAGGCGAGGAGCTGCTCAGCGAATACGGCATTGACCGCAGCCTGCCTCCGCAGCTCATGTACAGCTACAAGGGCATTCGCAGGCGTATATTTGTCCCTGTGTTCGGACTAATGGCGGCGGTATCTCTTATCTGGTTCATCGTAGCTGCAAGAGAGCTCATGGCGATATACCGCGACCTCGAGAAAATACGCAACGAGTGCATAGCCGCTGCGGACTCCCCCGAAAAGAGGATAACCCTGTACAGCCATGACCTGAGCTCAGTCCGCAGAGTTGCCGAGAGCGCAGACCTTCTGGTCAGCAGGCTGGACCACACCATGTTCACTCTCAGCAGTGAGCAGAAATACCTCCGCGGCTTCCTCACCGACCTTTCCCACCAGATAAAGACCTCTCTTGCGGTGGTAAGGCTCAACACGGATATGCTGGCGGAGCTTCCCCACATCTCCGAGGAGCAGCGCACAAAGCTCTCCGACGAGATACAGCTCAATCTTGACGCCATGGAGAACATGGTCATCGAAGCTATAAAGATGGCTAAGCTCGACGCCGACGCCGTTGAATACGATATGCAGGACAACTCCCCTGCGGAAATATGCAGCCTTGCGCTGAAACGCCTTGCACCAATGCTTCGCAAGAAAAATATCTCCGTCCGCACCGACCTTGACGAAAATGTCAGGCTCATGTGCGACAAGGGCTGGCTCTGTGAGGCTGTGGAGAACATCATCAAGAACTCCGCCGACCACTCGGAGTGTACGGAAATATCCGCCGAGGTCAGCGATGACCCCATCAAGGTCACTATAGCTCTCTCCGACAACGGAAAGGGCATACCCCAAAGCGAGATACCAAAGCTTTTCGAGCGCTTCGCCTCGGGTAACAGTGACCGCTCCATGTACAGCTCGGGACTTGGTATGTCCATCTCACAGGAGATAGTCCGCGGCAACGGCGGAGAGATACTCATCTACTCCGAGGAGGGCAAGGGCTCACGATTTGAATTCATATTCCTGAAAAACTGAGAGTTTTCTCAGTTTTTTGCTTTTTGTAACTTTCCTGTAAGGTTCATGCTTTACAATACAGTCAGAATAAGGAACGGAGGTCCTGTTATGGGAAACGATATAATACTTAAAACCGAAAAACTTACCAAGCAGTACGGCGAGGGCGAGAACGCATTCCTTGCCGTAAACGGCATAGACCTTGAGGTCCGCAAGGGCGAGTTCGTGGCTATCACAGGTGAGAGCGGCAGCGGCAAGACCACTCTGCTCAACTGTCTCGGCTCGCTTGACCGTCCCACCAGCGGCAGCATAATCTTCGACGGAAGGGACATCACAGGGCTCAGCGACAACGCCCTCTCCGCCTACCGCCGCAGGAGCATAGGCTTCATCTTCCAGAATTTCAACCTCATACCCGTGCTGAATGTTGAGGAGAACATAGTTCTTCCCCTCAATCTGGACAACACTCCTCCCGATATGGAGTATCTTGACGAGCTGCTGCGTCTTACCGGGCTTGACAGCAAGCGCCGGAACTTCCCCCATGAGCTCTCGGGCGGTCAGCAGCAGCGTGTGGCATTCGCAAGAGCTCTGGTACACAAGCCCCAGCTCATACTGGCTGACGAGCCCACGGGAAACCTTGACAGCAAGAACAGCCGCGAGATAATCTCCATACTGAAAAACTCCATCAAGAAGTATGACCAGACGCTCATACTCATAACCCATGACGGCAGCATTGCTGCTCAGGCAGACCGTATCTGCCGGATCACCGACGGCGTTCTCAGCGAATAAGGAGGCGGCAGAATGAAACATCTCATCTCTCTTTCTCTCAAATATATCCGCCGCCAGAAGGTCCGCACCTTCCTCACATTCATGTGCATAATGCTCTCCGCATTCATACTCGCCACGGTCTGTTCCTTCGGCAGCAGCCTCTACACCACACTCTACAACTACACCGAGCACGACGACGGCTTGTGGGAGGTAGACGTGTCCAATTGGGTAAGACAAGCAGAGGATTATAGCAAGGCTCTGGATATAGTCAAGAACCACGCTGTTGTGGACGATTACCTCCAGTCTCATTCGGAATGGCTGGGCTATGAGGAGCGTATGGGATTTTTTGAGATAAGTGACGGAAAAAGCTCATCAAGGGCACAAAGTATCATCAGTGACAGCTATTACGGAAATAAGAAGCTGTCAGCTGCCAATTCTCCCGATCCGAATTTCAACCTTGATACCGATAATACCGAAGGCGTGTTCCTCCCTTCCTGCTTCAAGAAAATGGGCTATTCAGAGGGAGATACCGTGACCTTCACCATCACACCATTCAGCGCAAGGCTGGACGAGGACAGCGACATCATCAAGCAGCTCCGCGCCGAGCTGAAGGAGAAGAACGGCACAAGCCTCACACCCATGGATATAGGCTTTGAGCACCTTTCCGAGGAGCTTCAGCAGAAGGCTTCGGGAGCTAATCTGTTCATGAGTCTCCAGCTCAGGGGTATAGACATAGATGACTATCCCCTCACGGATTTAGGCTACGGCGAGCCTGCGGAGTACACCGTGAAAATAGCGGGCTTCACCAACGGCATGAAAGGTATCGGCACCTCCTATTCATTCTTTGTCAACACCAAGAGCGAGGGTGTAGACCTTGAAAAAGTATACGAGAAGAACCACTTTCTCCACAAGTTCTTAAGCGATGATATGTTCATCCGCGTAAAGGACGACTGTGACTATGAGAAGGCGCTGGAGACACTGTTCACCGACCTCGGTCACGATTATAACACTGAGTTCTACAGAGATGAATTCATTCACCCCGAAAACTCAACTCTGCTTGGACTGGAATGGAAAAGCGCCGACGCTATATACAGCATACTTCCCCTGTTCGTGCTGCCCCTTCTTGCAGTCCTGCTCATAGCATGGTTCATCGCAAGATTTATCATCGACAACGCCTTTGAAATGGCTGTTCAGGAGAGAAGCACCCACTTTGCCGCCCTCCGTATCATGGGAGCCTCAAAGGGACAGGTAGCGGCGATAGTCCTCATAGAAGCGGTATTCTACTGCCTAACAGCCGTGCCCCTGGGAATACTCACAGCTATATTCATCTGCCGCAGCGCCTTCAACTCCTTCCACAGGATAGGCTTCCCTCTGTTTGAATTTTCAGTAAAGGGAGTGTTCCTCGCCATCGCCGCTGGGCTCTGTATACTGGCGATACTGGTATCCGCCTTCACATCGGCGATGTGGGCTTCCAGAAAGCTCTCCCCTGCCGAGGCTCTGAATTTCGGCAAGCCCAAAAGCAAAAAGCGCAGGCTGCGCAGATACAAGTCAAAGCTGAACCTGAGCTCAAAGAGGTTCCTGAGAAGATACACCAGAAAGAACATAGGCGCTTCAAAGAGCCGTTTCGTGATCTCTACCATAACTATGGGTCTGGGAGTCCTCATGTTCACCTTCACAGCCCTTATCGGTACCTTCGTAAAGGACGTCTCGGGAATACTCAACAGGGAGATCGACTGTGATTACTACGTTCAGACCCTGTATGCAGACGGCAGCTTCAAAGAAAACGCAGATAAATACTTCGCAGGGAATGACGCCTTCTCAGAGTTCCGTATCAACTCATATTTTACAACGGGGATTACCTCCGTCTCTGATACCTCTGAGGTCTCGGACAAGAGACTGTCAAACATTTTAGAAAAAGGTATGTCTATGGTCTTTGCCGTAGACGAGGGCGAATACAACAGAGACTATTTCGACGAGATAACAGGCATGAGCTATGAAGAGTTCAGAGACAGCGGCACTGCATTCTTCAATATAAGCAACACCATCTATGACCCGGATACAGTCAAGACCACAGAGGTCAGCGAGCGCAGGTACGAGAAATTCAGCAAGCCCATTTCCGTTGAGGGCTCACAGGGCTTCAAGACAGATGTCACAGGCGTCGTCTACAGCCCGAAGGCTATAGGATATGCCCTTATAGTCCCAATTGAAATGGCAGACGGCTACACCACGGAATATGATATGTACCTCACCGTCAACGGCATGAAAAACTACGAAAAAGCCAACAGTACCATGGAGGACTATATAAACAGTACCACCCTCATCCAATTTGAAGATTTCTTCATGGCGAAAACGGGACTGAAGGAGTTCGTAAAGGCTATCGTCAAGATAATCCTCATCTTCCTCATATCCATATGGCTTGTGGGAATACTCTCCATGATAAACTGCGTCAACACCAGCGTTCTAAACAGAAGCCGCGAGCTGATGATGCTCAGGAGCGTTGGCATGACAAGGAAACAGCTCCGCAAGAGCGTTATCCTTGAGACTATCATGTTCTCCGCAACGGCTGCAGTGATCGGCACGCTGCTGGGACTGGGCTTATTCCTCATATTCGTATACCTGCTCATACGGGAGCCAAATATGCTCCATATCGGCAAGGTAGCGACAGTCCTCATCGCTTCACTGACGCTCAACATAATCATATCACTGCTTTCGGCTATACCTGCCATAAGAAATCTGGGCAAGGTAGAAGCCATCGCACAGGCAGCTGCATAAACATACAAAGCTCCTTGACAGTTTTTACCGCTAAGGAGCTTTTTGCTTCCATTCCGGAGCGTTGACAAAATGAGACTAATATGTTATATTCATATTAGTCCCTGTTGCGGACTTTTCACGTATATATGCGGTATCCCGCTGAATTTAAGGAGGTATTTTTATGAGAAAGAATTTAGGTGTACAGCCTGCACTGTTCCCCATGCCAGTAGTCATCGTTGCTGCATACGCTGCTGACGGAAGCATCTGTGCAATGAACGCTGCCTGGGCTCAGATCTGCGATATGGACAAGATAGCCCTCTTCATCGACGCAGACCACAAGACCACCAAGAATATCATGGAGACCAAAGCTTTCACGGTCAGCATAGCCGATGTTCCCAATATGGCTCCTGCGGATTTCTTCGGTATCGCCACGGGAAACAAAATGCCCGATAAGTTCGAGCGCTCAGGCTGCCACGCTGTAAAGAGCGAATTCGTAAATGCTCCTATAATCACAGAGTTCCCCGTTGCTATCGAGTGTGAGCTTGCTGAGGAGATAAATACTCCCAATATGCACGCCATCGTAGGAAAGATAGTGAACGTCAGCGCAGATGAACAGGTCATCGGCGACAAGGACAAGATACTCCCCGAGAAGGTAAACACCCTCATCTTTGACCAGTACCGCAGCGGCTATTTCGCTGTTGGCGATAAGGTAGGTCAGGCATGGAATGCAGGCAAGGACCTGATGAAGTAAATACAAGACAAAAGCCGCTGCGGAATGCAGCGGCTTTTTGCCCTCATGGATAGTTTATCTATATAAACAGGAAATGTGGAAGGCTTTTATCTCCGCCCTTGGGGCGTTCCTGTTTCCTGTAGATGTCATGATCTGTCCGCTCAGAATACAGCGGTAACGTTCTTCTTTGCCCTGCTCTCCTTTTCGGCAATGAGCACCATAACAAATGACATCAGTCCGCCTACAAAGAAATCGTTTGCTGAGAGACTGCTGTATGTTCCGGTCTTGTCAAATACTGCCCTGAAGTAAACAAATATCATAGCAGCCATAGTGATAACGTAGATAACCTTGTAAATTGCGAATAATACCTTTTCTGACTTTTTCATAACGATCATTTCCTTTCGGTTTTTCCCTGTTTATTGTTGGGGCTTTTCCCCGTTTCCATGATCTTATTATACACCCTCTGCAAGGCTTTGTCCTTCGCTCAATATTACTTAACATTACAATTCTGAAAGGTTGATCCTTCCGACTTTATGGGGCTGTGCCTGTAAAAACGCCGCCTGCTGCTCGGAAAAGTGCAAAAACGAGGCTGTTTCACGGCAAATATAGGCAATTTTGCCATTGTATTTTTCTGCGTAAAATGTTATAATATAGACATATTCAGAGAATTACTGACTTAGAGATCCAGAACCACCTTTATAAAGCAAAGCCCTGCCGCACTATATGTGCCGCAGGGCTTTTGCTTGCAAAAAATATCCGCACAGCAGACACTGTGCGTATATTTTATTATTATCCTTCCTCAGCCAGTCTGAGTCTTTCTTCCTCTTTGAGCCGTGCTTCCTCCTCAAGGCGTTTCTCCTCTTCAACGAGCTCCTTTTCGTATTCGGTCATTGCCTTGTCCTTTTCGCCGACGTAAAGAGTGATGTCCTTGGTGATCTTGCCGTTCTTTACTGTGAATGATGCCATATCAGATTTGAATATTGCTTCGTCCTCGAATATATCAAGCTCTCTGGACATCTCTGCGCCAAGCTCTGTCCAGATCCATACGCCGCGGTAGGGATCATCGTCAGGATACCTGAAACCGCTTATCATGTAGTCGCCGTCCTTGAGGGCGATCTTCTGACCCGGCTTCACATCTGTCATTATAGTGTCATCCCCCTGATAGATAGTGTATGTAGCATCACCTGTATAGGGCTGCTTATCGGGCCATGTGAGAACATTGAATGAGATCTCCTTCTCGCCGTCTAAAGGCTCAAAGTAGAAATTGAAGTTGCTTGAATAGTTGTATGCATAACCGAAGCCTACATATTTCTCTTCATTGCTGGGTTTATATCCCTCGGGAACGCTGTCCACTCTTACCTTGTAGCTGTTGCCGCATGTGCAGTAAAGATCCTTAAACACCTTTGTAGTTCCGTCGGAAGTGAACTTAGTCTCCTTTGCATAGGTTAAAGGAGCCTCTATAAGTGTGAGCTCAACGCCCTCAAGAGGCAGACCTGTCAGAGTATCATAGCAATTTACGGTTATGGTATTGCCATTCCCTTCAATGCCTCCGAAATTTATGAACAGATCTCTGTCAGCCTTTCCGTCAACTACAGAGAAGTCGATACCCTCTGACCAGTCCTCAAATGTAGCATCGGGGTAGTATCCCTTGATCTTGGCAGCAATATCGCTGTCGGGATCTACCAGTGCAACGGGATAGTCGAAGGGATTGAAGTCCGCATGGTAATCTCCGTCGGGAAGTGCAAACTCCATATCATAGTCTCTCTGATAGTAGTAATTACCGTCCTTGTCAGTGATGGTAAGGTTGCCGTAGCCAAGGTACTCGATCCCCTGACCCCAGTCCATGCTGGTGATCTTTACATTGTTTTTGACATTGTCAGCAGCAACTCTGATAACAAGCTCCTTCTCGGCTGTACCGGCAGGCATATCAAATTCTACGACCTGATCCCAGTTCTTATAGGGCTCGTCGTAGCCCTCGGGAAGGTCTGTTACGTTGACGAAATACTGATAATCCTTATCATCGGGAAGTCCGTAGTAATTGAGATCCTCGCCGTTGGTAGAAACCTGTCCGCCGATAGTATAAAGATAATCATTATTGAGCTCGGAAAGCTCGACGCTCGCATTCTCCAGCGGCTCGCCTGTCATCATGTCTACAACCTTGATGGAGAGCTTTGTGCCCGCAGGCTTCTGCTCGCCTACAAGCTGTTTTCTCAGGTAGACCATGTCGAAAACGTCGATAACTCCATCAGCAAGGAGATCAGCGTTCTTGATGTTGCCCAGTTCCCCGATATGTCCCAGCAGATAGCGGTTGAGCTGTACTGCATCCGAGATGCCAACGTCACCGTCGAAATTAACATCGCCGAAAAGTGTGAGCACCTGTCCGTTCTCGACTACATAATCCTCAGCCGAAGCAGCGGGGATATTCATAGCCATAGGTGCCGCAGCCATAACAGCTGCTGTGATGAATGCCCTGATCCGATTTTTAGTGTTCATTGTCTTATACCTCCTGTCAATATTAGGAGCCCCCTAAGCTCCCCTTATGAAGCAATTGTAACATATTGAATAAAATTTGTCAATGTTCTTGATAAAAAATGTACTTTAGGTGCACCGGACGTGGATTATTTAAGGAGCGTTTTGTGCAGTATGACATATAATTTTCCGCTGAATACAGGCTTTTCTCCATCATTTTTGCCTTTGAAGCACAAAAAAGCAGGACGCCGATGACGTCCTGCCCTTTTCTCATTTTATTCTCAGCCGTTAAGTCTGATTATCATTCGCCCTCAGCGCCCGATACCTCGTCCACATAGAAGTCTGTAAGGCTGTCGGGAGACTCAACGTAAAGCTGGAGATTTTCAGCTCCGTCGGGGATAACGTATGCGGGATTTTCCAGAGTTACCCACTCGCCGCTCTTTGCAGGCACAAGTGCCACCTCGTCGTACTTCTCGCCGTCACATTCATACTGCATAGTCAGCTTCATAGTAACTTCTTCGCCGCTGTTCTGCATTGCCTTTGCGCTGAACTTATAAGCCTGTCCCGGCTTGTAGGTATCGCTGCTGAGCATTATGGTAGCGCCGTTCCAGTTGTCTGTTCTTCCGCTTACGAACAGGGACTGTGAGCCGTCGGAAGCGTTCTCCTTGTCAACACTTACCATAGAACCGCCTCTGGGAATCCAGCCTTCCTTGCCGTTCTCAAAGCTTATGTCGAAGAAGCCCACTGCCTCGGGAGTTCCCGAGTCTGCCTCAGCCTCTGCAAGCTGTGCGATAGCGTCATTGTCAACAGTAACGGTTATATCAGTAGCCTCGGCATAGGTGCCGCCTGTCTTGAGCTCGTTCTTGTAGACCTTTGCCTTGCCCATGGACTGATAGCCCTCGATGGTCAGTGCAACCTCGTACATATTGCCCAGCTCAAGTCCGCACTTAGCCCATGCGTCAAAATGCTTGGAAACGGAGATAGTACCCTCGATCTTTGTGCCGTCGCCCTCGGGCTTGGACTGCCTTACGCTCCAGTACTGGTCGAATGTCTGAGTGCCGTCGATAGAAGGCTGCTCATATCTTGTGGTCTTGTATATATCGTATGTGCCGCCGTCAACAGTGACCGTACCCAGTGCCATAGGAGCTCCGGGGGGTCTCCAGCTGCCCCATGATTCCACGATGTAGAACTCTATGAGGGGATCTCTTGTCCAGCCGTACACGCACATATAAGAATTGCCGATGGGGTCATAGTCAACACCGTAGTCCACGGTGATGTTGCCCAGATCCTTGTAGGTCTTGGTACAGTCGTACTTCTTTCCGCGGCGGAAAAGAGCGTTGTTGATATTGCTCCATTCGCAGGAGAAAGTGCCGCCGCCCGGCTCTACGTTGAAGGTTGTGTCGCCCTCGTCCTTCCAGAGCTCATAGTCATAGCCGTCGGCAGAGCCTGTAACATTCTCGGTAAACACCTCTGTCTTGGCGTTATTTGAGCTGCATCCTGCCAGCGCACCGATCATGCAAACAACTGCTGCGGCTGTTGAGAGTTTCTTTAAAATGCCATTCTTCATTCAGGTCATGACCTCGCTTTCCTTTTATCGCCCGAGCATTTCGGGCTCTCAATACTGATTGTAACACATGATACGAATTTTTCAAGTCGTTTTTTGCGGCTGCTCGGTCGTATCTTGCGTTCAGAGCTGCTCATGCTCCTGCTTTCCCTGTGAAGAACATCCGGCAGGCAAAGTGTGAGCTGCGGCATAAAAAATTCTCATTTCCCGCGGTAAACCGCTTGTAATCCACCTTCATGGGGCAGTCTCCGCCGTGGAAGGACATGAGCCATATAAAAAGCGGCAGGTGTCCCATGGTGCCATCCCGATGAACAGCAATGACGTGACCTGTTTTCCACTTGTCACGGCTGAGCTCGCCGAAGCGGAAGCCCTCCTCACTGCGGAAGAACTCCTCACAGAGCTCATGGCTGTCAAAATAGACCCATACCGTTTCCTCGCTTTTCAGCAGTTCCTTGATCTTTCTCATAAATATGCACTCCTCGAAAAATATTCCACAAGAGTGCGAAAAAGCGGCTCCATCGTCACGACAGAGCCGCTCTGTAAGCCTTTTTACTCCATCGTTCAAGCTTTAGCACCTTACCTGTCGGGCAGGTTGCTGTGCGGTCACAGGGCTTGTCCCTCACGCACTCTCTATGGTATTTATATTATAGCACGCCAAAAAGTTTTTTTCAACCCTTTTTTCAAAAAAGCCTCGGATCTTTCAATATTCCTCGCCGAAGACAACTCCGTAACCGTCGGTATATATGACTCTCCTGGCTCCGTCACCGTTGTAAGGGTCAAGGACGAACCTTATCCACCTGTTGTTGTTCCTGAAATTATCGGTGATGTGATAATAGCTTTCGGGAAGCTCAGTCATCATACTCCAGTGCATATCATAATTGAGAGAGCTGTCATTGTACTGATACTCCAGATAGTTATTTACATTATCGATTGCCGAGCTCATATCAATGTCTTCATCTGTCATAAAACTTGGACCTTCATTCACAAGGGGATATTCCGATCCGGTGTAGTCCCTGTTCTCATCATATTCAGTGCCGTCGATGGAGCCCGTGATGACCTTCCATTTACCGTCATCGTCCTTCTCGAACTCCACTGTGAGAGCCTGCGCCTCAACGAAGCCGTCTTCAAGCTGATTCTTGACTATACGCTCCCATGAAAATCTTCCGCTGCTTGCAAAGAAAGATCTGTCAGAGAGTATATCGTCCTTCCATTCATTCTCGGAATAAGCGTGCTTTGCAACATATCTTGCATAGAGCTCTCCGTTATATTCAAGGAAATAACATTCGTCTATAAGTTCACCGGGCTGACGGTCACTTACGTCTCCTGCGAAGCTGAATGCGGTCTCGGGCGAGATAATATATTCATCGTAATAATCACACATACCGGCAAATGTACTGAACCTTGGATCCTTCATCTTATAGAAGGTGGCATCGAACTCCTCGCCTAAGGATTCATACCTGAAGGTCAGGCTATCCTGCCCGGTATCGATATGATCCAGAGTATTGAGGCTCCATGATTCAAAAAACACAGGAAGCAAATCCTCGAACAGTTTTTTCTTCTCCGCCTCGGTCAGGGCTCTCTCCGTGAGAGGCTCGGTAGCGGGCTCAGTGAACACTTCTGTGGTCACCTCATAGGAAGCGGGCTCAGATACCTGTGAAAACTTGCTGCTCCTGTTGAGTGCAAAGCCCGTACCCACTCCTCCTGCTATAAGCAGGAAGGCAGCCGCCGCACAGAGGGGTCTGTGCCATGCAGGTCTGCGGTAGACCTCCACGCCCTCTACTATGGTTTCCTCCGGCTCCTCTCTGACGATATTCTCCTCGTCCTCTTTCTTTTCTTCTCCGAGATCATCAGAATGTCTGATAAGCTCGTTATATTTCTTTTCGCTCATAGAAAACAGCCTTTTCATAACCGCTTCTTCGTCGGCTGAAAAGGGGACCAGCTCCTCAACAATGTCATCTTCGGCATTTTCAAGGATACCAAGGTCTATGTCTTTCATATCATCCCCTCCTTTATACCTCTGTTCTCCAGAACCCTTCGCAGCTTGTCTGCCGCGCGTTTACACCTCATACGGACAGTTGACGGGTTCATTGACAGAAGTGTTCCGATCTGATGGGATCTTTTATTGTAATAATATTTCTGTATAAGTATAGTTGAGTCAGGCTCTCCGAGCTCCTTGATGCTGTCAATCAGTATACGTCTCAGTTCCGAATTTTCACTTTGCTTTTCCAGATCAATACCTGCGCTCAGAACGGGAGTGCCCTCATCGTCCATTGACAAGGTCTTACCCGAGCTTCTTACAAGCTTCCTGTAGTGATCTATGCTCATCCTTTTGGCAACAGTGCCTATAAAGCCCTTCATATCGCCGGTTGAGTACTTCTCTCCGAATGTGAAGAATACCTGCGCAAAAATATCGCTGATACACTCCTCAATATCCTCGGTAGTCCCCGTGCTCCTCAGGCGGTTGAAGGCGATGGTCCGTACATAGCTGTAGTACTCGCCGAACAGCTTCTCGTGCGCCTGTTTGGGTGATCTTTCAAGAAGAGCAAGATATTCGCCGCCCGTCATGGGTTTCCCTCCTTTTTCAATTGCTCCCGCCGACCGCGGCTTTTTCCCTCTCTGATATAATGCACGGTCGGTGGAGCTGAAGGCTCATGCAGGAGCCTTCATTGATTACTATCGTTACTGAACCTGACTTTGTCACACAGATCGTAATATTTTCAGAATAAAAATCCATGCTTTTTCCACCATATTATAACACGGAACATAGGATAAATCAAGGAGAAGGCGCTCAGACAAAAAAACTGTGCCATGCTTTCACACGGCACAGTTCTGAGCTGTTACTTATTGAATTCTTCCTTCAGGTATTCTTCCAATCCAAGCTTTCCGTTGGTTGCGTGGTAAGCATAGAATGAGAGCACCTGTGAAGCGTCCAGCGCATTCAGAGCGCCGTCGTGGTTCACATCTCCCAGAGCAAGCTGCTCCTCTGTGGGAGGTGTTCCGCCGTTGGTTGAGCTTATTGCGTAGATAGCAAGGATATTTGAAGCGTCAACAGCGTCGATCCTGCCGTCTCCGTTGATGTCGCCCAGAAGTCCCTCGGGCTGTGCGGGAGGTGTGGTGGTCGTGGTTGTAACAGGTTCAGATGAAGTAGTAGTGGTGGTTGTAGTCGGAGCCTTGGTTGTGGTTGTTGTAGTCACTGGAGTCTTGGTTGTAGTTGTTGTAGTCACGGGTGTCTTGGTTGTCGTTGTTGTAGTCGCGGGTGTCTTGGTCGTAGTTGTTGTCGCGGGTGTCTTGGTCGTTGTAGTTGTAGTCACGGGTGTCTTGGTCGTTGTAGTTGTAGTCGCGGGTGTCTTGGTCGTTGTTGTAGTAGTGGTAGTTGTGGTGGTCGTAGTTGTAGTAGTGGTAGTTGTTACCTCATTTATGACTAAATCGGTCGTAACAGGCTTTACAGCAACATCAGCATAGCTAACGCAGCTGTCAGCCACGCTTATTTGTACTGTTTCCAGCTGTGAGAAGTCGCCCGAGATCATGAAGGTATCGGTGAACTTTGTCTCCTTGTTGTGGTATACAGGCTGTATCGTGATCTCTGTATCCGGATCAAAGGTGATGCTGTCGGTGTTGACGGTCTCCTCGTCCATGTACTTGCTGAACTTGACGTTTACATAGGTACCGTCGTATGTAACAGACTCCACCTCGGGAACATCATTGCTTACAAGTGCGAAGTCCAGACCCTTCTTTACAGGGGGTACCTCGAACCACTCGCTGGTAACAGGCTCAAATCCCTCTGCCTTGCATACTACCTGCCACTCGCCCGATGGAACGTCCCAGGCATATTCGCCGTTTTCGCCTGAGAGTATGGGATTCTGCTGATCGTAGTCGGTGCCGTCCCAGAGAACTGCCTCGCCGTCCTCGCCCATATAGTAAATACTCATCTCTGCGCCCTTTACGGGATTTGAGGGATTGCACTCATAAACGCTTCCCGAAGGATCAACGATAAATCTGATATTGCCCGAATGTGAGAAGAAGTTGTTCTTCAGGTCAACAGCGCCTCCGTTCTCCTGGAGCTCCTTGTACTCGTCCTTGGTGACTACAACGATGTTCAGTTCGCCGGGAGTATAGCTGCTCTTGCCGAACTTGCCCTTTGCTGTCCACTTGTCCTCGGCGGGATCGTAGAGAGCCTCCATGGAGCTGAGCTGACCATTTACTACGCTGGTCACATATACCTTCTCAACATCGCTGCTGTTGGATACCTTCACCTCAAACGTCATCTGCTGGCTGGGGAAAAGCACCATAACGGGAGAAACGAACTCGGTGAATACATTTGTTATATCAGTGTCGGGAGCCTTGTTGTTTATGCCAAGCTTGACACCCTGTACAGCCGGCTTGGGCTTTGCATATTCCATCTGATACTCAGCGGTCTCGGCATCGCCAGATACTGCCGAAACAGTAAATACAGTGCCGTCCTTGCTGTCGGGGAGCTCCACGGGTATGCTGAACCTGCCGTTCACCTTATTGGCAACAGCACTTCCCACGGTCTTGCCGTTCACTTTGAGCTCTACCTTCATTCCTCTGGGACCTGAACCAGCTATCTTGGTCTTGAGAGCATTCACGGTGTGAGGAACGCATAACTCGAATATATCCGAGCTCAGTGCCTCTGAGTCGATAGGCTCTGTTCTTGTGGTCTTGCCCTCTGCGTATTCAAGGTCGGCTTCAACTCTGAAATCCCCTGACTTGAGGGACTTCACGCTGAACTTGAACTTTCCCGACGCAGGACTTACGGGTATCCTGTAAACAGTTGCGTCGCTGTAGGTGTTCTTGTTGGTATTTGTTATCTCAGCGTCAGTTATGAGCGAGAGACCGTTTGAGACCTTCAGCACAAGTACAGCACTGCTCTCATCCGAGCAGCGTCCGCTGAGAGGAGCATAGTTAATTGTAACGTCTGCTGTACCGTCAACGGCGATATTGCCTGCGGATACGGTAATATCAGAATCGGGGCGCTCAAGAAGCACAAATCTGGTATCCTTGAGAGCATAACAATCATCGAAGGAATGGATATTCTTTGAAATGGACTCGTTGGGATAATTAATCTCAGCCAGCCTGCGGCAGCCCTTGAAGGTGTTGTTGCCGATACTCTCTGTCTTGCCGGAGATAACTGCCTTTTCAAGTGATACACAGCCGCTGAAGACGCTGTCTTTGAGTTTGATGATACCTGAGCCTATATTGGCTTCCTTGAGTGCCTTACAGTCAGCAAATGCAGAGGTGTCCATATTAGTCACGCTGTCGGGAATGTCTATGCTTCTGAGGCCTGATTCACGGAAGCAGTATGAAGCTATGCTGCCGAGCTTCTCGGGAAGCTCGATCCCTCTCAGCATTGTGCATCTTGAGAAAGCATAGCTGCCGAGAGACTGTACGCTGTCGGGAAGAACGACCTCATTGAGGTTCTGGCTGCCTGCGAAGCTGTTGGTAGGAACACCTGTGCTTCCCTCCTCAAATACTGCCTTGCGGAGACTGCTGCCGGCGAAGGCATTGTCCAGCTTGGTGACAGAGGCGGGAATGGTTATCTCCTCAAGTCCGGAATCGGAGAATGCGCGGTAGCCCACGGTCTTGAGGGTATCGGGCAGCTTTATGGTCTTCATAGCCTTACAGCCTGTGAAGCTGTCTGTGCCTATGCTCTCAAGGCTCTTGGGAAGCTCAAGCTCAGCAAGGGCGCTGCAATAGCCGAATCCATAGTCGCCGATAGCCTTGATGGAATCGGCAAGTGTAACATCTGTGAGCATCTTGCACTGACTGAATGTATTTGAGGGAACTTTTTCTGCGCCCTCTGCAATGGAAGCCCTGACAATGGGAGTACCTGCAAAACCGTTGTCACAGGACTTGATGGTGGAGGGAAGAGCTGCCTCGGCAAGACCTGAATCAGAGAAAGCGTGGTATCCGATATTCTCAAGCCCCTCATGGAAGGTGAATGATGTCAGTGACTTGCAGTTTCTGAACGCAAAATTGCCTATCTTTGTAACTGTCTTGGGGATAGTAACATCTGTCAGCTGCTTACAGTCGCTGAGCACACTTGCAGGAACTGTCTCCATGCCCTCTGCAAACGCTGCCTTTGTTACTGCGGAGCCTGCAAATCCGTTATCGCATGATGTAAGGCTGGAGGGTAGTTTTACCTCCTTGAAGGTGGTATTTGTGAATGCGTGATAGCGTATCGTCTCAATGCCCTCGGGGAATTCAAATGAGGACAGTGATGAGCAGCCGTCAAAGGCATAGCTGCCGATTGTCTTTAAATTCTCGGGAAGCGTGACTGAGGTCAGTGACTTGACGCCTGAGAACAGATAATTGGGTATCTCCTCTCTGCTGCCTGCAAATGATACCTTTTCCAGACCGCTGTTTGTGAAGGGATGGTCTGAACTTGTCAGCGATGCAGGGATAACGACCTCCTTGACCGCAGCGTTCGTGAATACATGATAGCCCAGCTTCTCAAGTCCCTCGGGGAGCTCGATGGAAGTGAGTGAGGAGCAGCCTTCAAAAGCGTAGCTGCCGATAACCTTCAGTGTCTCGGGGAAGGTAACGGAATCAAGTGCTCCGCTGCCCGAGAAAACAGTATTCGGAATAGTCTCGGTGCCGTCGGCAAATACTGCCTTTTCCACCTTGCTGTTTGCGAATGGATGATCCGAAGCTGTGACCGATGCGGGAATGGTGACCTCTGTGACAGAGCTGCCTGTGAACGCATGATAGCCCAGCTTCTCGATGCCTTCATGGAGCTCTATGGAAGCAAGTGAGGAGCAGCCTTCAAAAGCATAATTGCCGACAACGGTAACGGTCTTGGGAAGAGTTACCGAGCTGAGCTTGCTGCAGCCCGAGAACAGTGTATTGGCAACGGTAACAGTGCCGTCTGCCAGAGAAGCCTTTTCAAGATCGGAGCCTGTGAAAGCGTGATCGCACTGTGTCAGAGACGCAGGGATAACGATCTCCTTGACGCCCGAATTTGTAAAGGCGTGATAGCCTAAACTGGTGAGACCTTCACTGAGCTTTACGCTTGTAAGATTTTTACAGCCGTAGAATGCCAGATTATTTATTGCTGTGACTGATGCGGGGATAGTTACTGAAGTAATAGTTAAGTTATCCCTGAAAGCGTTCTTTTCGATGACAGCTACCTTGCTGCCGTTGATCTCGGCAGGTATCAGCACCTCAGCGCTGTCGCCTGTATACTTGGTGATAGTCACCAGTTCGTTGTCAAGGGTATACTGAAAGTCGCCTGATGTAAGCGTTGAAGCAGCATCTGCTGTCAGAGCTGTCCGGTCAAGCCTGATACCGTTCACAGACAGCGGTGCGCAGCATACTGCGCCCATTGCTGCCGCCGCAGTAAGGGAAGCCAATAATCTTTTTGCTTTCTTTTTCATTTAACGATTCTCCCATCTCATCATATTCACGGTCAATACCGCTATATATAATTATATATCACTGCAAAGAAAAGATATGGACAAATTGTAAATTTTTGCATAAAATAAAGTTTTACTTCTGAGTCTCAAGAAAGTCCAGTATGAGCCCTGTGGTGTCTATATCACTGAGGCTGTTGCTGTTCCAGTCCCATAAGTGCCTGCCGTCCCTGATCACAAGATCCCAGACCTGTCTTCCGCTATTTTTCCCTGTATATTTTTTCAGCAGCGAGCCCTTTCCCACATTTAAGGTCTCCGTAAGTGACAGCCCGTCGGACTTCGCCCAGTACTCCATTACGTCCTCTATGGCAGGTGCAGTTGTGTACTTTGCTGTGCCGTCGCTGAGCTTGGGCACCACATCGTCCTTCTCACCTGTTATCTGGAAAAAGCTGACATTGTTGGTCTTGTTTCGCTTCTCCCAGACCTCTGGCTGCATCATGCCCGAAACGCTGACCACTGCCCGGAAGGTGTCCCCTGCCTCCATGGCAAGGCGGTGAGCCATAAAACCTCCGTTGCTGAAGCCTACCGCGCAAATGTGCTCCCTGTCGAGATCGTACCTCTCCTGAAGATATTCCGCCGCAGCTACCAGAAACTCAACGTCCCTGTTGCCCTCGTCCTCAGCATAGGAGTTCCAGCCCGTGGAGGAAGAAGAGTCATCGGGAGCGCAGGCTCCCGTAATATAGGCAACTGCAAAGCCCTCCTCATTGGCTTTTTCGTGAAAAGCTGTTTCCGTGCGGAAGCTCTCAGCCGATCCGCCGTAGCCGTGGAGCATTACCACCAGCGGAGCATTCTCACTTATTTCGGGAAGATCAACTATCATATCATGCTTCACCCCGTCAAAGGTGCAGGTGATACTGCTGCCGTCCCCGGATATATCCTCAAGTAAAATGCCAGCTCTCTTATCCGGTGAACAGCCGGAAACACAAAGTGCGATAATAACTGCAAGTGATACTGTAACAGACTTTTTCACGGCATTCCCTCCTCTCAGATATTTTTATGAGAACATTATAACACAGCCGCGGATAAAGTACAAGATAAACTATGGCTCCATTCAGTCATAAAGTATAAATAATTATTTTATCACATTCCACATTATTTTTCAACCGACAATACTTACAATTTTTCACTTTTAATATTGTGAGTTTTAATACTGCACCAGAGGTTGATTTTCCGACGGTAATGGCGTATAATTGAGATAAGACATAATAGCTGCTTTTTACAGCTGTAAAAGGACAAAAGGCGCATCAGAACGGACTCACCTCTCAATATCAATAAGTAAAGGAGTTTTTATTATGGGATTTAAAGTAATGGGCGTTACAGCAGGCAGAAAAGACAGCAACTGCGAGATACTTCTGAAGGAAGCTCTCCTCGTCTGTCAGGAGATGGGCGCGGAGATCACAATGATAAACCTCAAGGACTATGAGCTCCTTGACTGTACGGGCTGTACAGCCTGCACCATGGGTATGTCCATGGGCAAGAACACAGGCTGCTCCCTCAAAAACAAGGACGACAAGCACAAGATAATGGAGGTCATGCTCAATCAGGACGCGGTGATCTTCTCCGCTCCTACATATGCTCTCATGCCCTCATCGCTGTTCCTCAAGTTCATGCACAGGAACCTGGCTTACGAGTCGGCTTTTCTCACCAAGATAGGCGCCATAGAGCCCCGTGACCGTGTGGGCGCTCTTATCGCTGTGGGCGGCTCTACCCGTTCATGGCAGTCACTGGCTCTTGAATGTATGCAGATAACCACAGTCACCAACAGCTTCAAGGTAGTCGATATGTATATGGCTACACAGGTGCCTGCTCCCGCACAGGTGCTCCTGTATGAGGAGAAGCTTGCCCGTGCAAGGGAGATAGGTGAGAACGTCATGAAGGCGCTGAACACTCCTGCTGCAGAGCGCAAATGGCTGGGAGACCCCGATGCAGGCTGGTGTCCCAACTGTCACAGCAACTGCCTATGTCTCGGCGAGGAGCAGTGGGGCGGTCTGAAGTACCCCATAGAATGTGCAGTCTGCGGTGCAGGCGGCGACCTTGTAAAGACCGATGACGGCAAGTGGAAGTTCGTTATCGCCGAAAACGGTCTTGAGCGTGACCGTACCACCGAGGAGGGGCGCGGCGTACACTGCGACGAGATAGCAGATGTACAGGGCGGATTTTTCATGGACCCCGTTGCCCGTGAGACCGTTGCCAAGAAAGTTGAAAAGTACAAGAAGATAACCTTCAAGGGTATCTGACAATATGACCGCAAAAGGAAAAGCCGCCCGTTGGGCGGCTTTTTTCAGTCCAGATACGTAACATTATCGGAATTGTAGTACTCCCGGCTGTTGGCGGGGACAAGTCCGTTTCCGTAGTCCACTCTGTTGTTCTTCACGGAATAGTCGCTGAACCAGCCGTCAACTACATACATCCTGCGGGAGGTATCCTCCGCGCCGTAGGGCTGATCCATATAGACCGTGTTGTTCTCGAAGGTCTGGTGAAGTCCCCAGCCTTCGACCTGCTCATGTATCTCAAAGGCGGCAACTATCTTGGGATTGCCGTTCCTGTAGCCCACATTGTCGTGAACATAGCAGTCATTGCCCTTGAGGTCTATGAAGCTGCCTGCATAGTTTGCTCCCGTCATACCGTCTCCGTAGAAGGTACAGCCGCTTATCTCCGTATCCGTAGTGTACTCCTTGACGTCGATATGCTCGGCAGCTACGTTTTTGAAGGTACAGCCGATTATCTTATTATTGTCGCACTTGTAGTCAAAGCCCGTTGTAGACTTGGCACTTCCAACGTACACGCCCTCGCCGTAGCCGGGAGAAACAAGTCCCGTATCGTGGATATAGCTGTCCTTTACGGTGCAGTATGAGCTTCCGTCGCGGATAGCCACTGCCTCGGCTCCCAGGGTGTGAAGCTCGCAGTTCTGTATAACAGTGTGATTGGAGTGGTCAAGGACTATGCCCTTCTGGCAGTTGGTGCAGACAAGTCCGTCCAGCACCCAGTAGTCGCCCATGATGTGGAGAACATAGCCGTGCTCCGTGTTCTGTCCCGTCAGCACAGGCGGCTCATCGGGGTCAAGGGCGCAGAGAGTTATGGGAGCGTCGGCAGTGCCGTCCGCCTCGGAAGCCATAGTCTCAGACGTGCAGTCATAAGTTCCCGGCGCAGCCTTTATCACGTCCCCGGGCGCTGCATTGCGCATCGCCTCATAAAGCTCCTCTGTATTGGTGACAGTTACAATGTGCTTCTTCGGAGCAGCCACAATGAGAGCCTGCTTCATCAGCACAAGGTCGAAAACATCGAGAACGCCGTCCTTTTCAAAGTCGCCTGCACTCCAGTCCGCAAGGGCAGTCTCCTTTTTCAGCAGCCAGCCCTGCAAAGCAGCCGCGTCCGCAACCGTGAACTCACCGTCACCGTTCACGTCCCCAATAGCAGCCGAAGGAGCGCCATAAAGAGTGCGGTCGATAACTTTAAGCAGGGAGCTGTCGCCCCTGACGTCCTGTGTGAGCTCCCATATCATGATACCGCCGTAGTTTTTAGCCAGCTCTGCCTTTTTCGCCATTGTCTCCGCGCCGTTGTAGGCATAGCCGTTGAAGCTGTCACGGGAATAGTTGTCGGCGTTGTCCTTTACAAGGTCTGCAAAGGAGCGGTAGGAATTCCAGTCCAGCTCCCCCTCCGCTGTATAGCCCCTGCCGTAGAAGGGAACTCCCAGCACCAGCTTTTCAGAGGGTATCTTCTTCACCGCTGAGAAATAGTCCAGACATTTGACGGAATAATCATAGGAGGCGTGGGAGCTGCTGTCCTCGTCGTTGTCATAAGCCATAACGTTGACAAAATCAAAGAGGGCAAAGGTCTCGGGTGTTACCTTTTCCGCTACCCATCGGGCTGTCGCCGTGGACATCTCCATGTCCCTGTCGTCGCAGAGCTCCCTGAGCTGAAGGCACCAGTCACCGTAGTAGTCCCATATCCTGTCCTGTGAACCCAGCTCTATATCAAGGTCTATGCCGTCAAGGCCGTACTTCTCGCAGTAGGTCATGATGTCGGAGCTGAACTGCGCCATTCTGTCGGGCTCCTCAATGAACCTCAGATAGTTGTCACAGCCCCCTCCTCCGCCGAGAGCCGCAAAGACCTCCGTCCCCTTCTCGTGGGCGGACTTCACTATGCTTTCAAGCTCGCTGTCGGGGATATTGCAGCAGAGCCTGCCGTTTTCATCGGGGTTGCAGAAGGCAATGTTTATGTGGGTAAGGTCGGCGGGGTCAAGGTCACTGTAAGCCTGATAGCTCCAGTCGGGGAGGTAGCCCACCACGCGGCAGGGCTTTTCCTCCTGTGCAGCGTTTGCGCCCATGGGAAGGGCAAAAGCCGCTGCGGTAAATCCTGCTGTTATCTTTCCTGCTCTCATATTATCAGCTCCCTATTGCTGCGGCTCATCCGCTTTTTATTTCATCATCAGATATGCAAGGTCCTGCTTTCCCCTGTCTCCCCGTCTGTAGGAGAAGAAGTCGGTGCAGTGGCAGGTACATTCTCCGCGGAGGGAGATATTCTCTCCGGGAATACCCAGCTCCAGCGCCTTGAATATCAGCGCCTGTGAAAGGCTGAGGAAGTATCTGCCGTCTTTAACTGCAAATATTTCCATCAGCTGCCCCGGGGGAAAGCAGTCTGCAAACTCCCTGTAGACCTCCTCGCCCACCTCATAGCAGTCCCTGCAAATGTGATGACCTATTATCATGCCGATACGTTCAGCAGAAGCGCCCAGTGATACCATACAGTCCACGCCGTTGCGGAGCAGCTCCCCTGCCGCAGCCTGTCTGCCGCAGTGCATGAGCCCTATGACGCCTGCCTCCCTGTCCATGAGATATACGGGAGCGCAGTCCGCAGCGATGACCGTCAGGACAAGCCCCCTGTGAGCGGTGACAAGTCCGTCCGTTTTAGTCAGCTCATTGTCCTTGATTATGCCGCTTCCGCCGTGACGGGGCTCCACAATGGCAGCCCTCTGACCGTTTGCCTGATATGGACGGACCATTCTCTCAGGAGAAGTTCCAAGAGCGGCGCTGAGCTCCATATAGTCGGTTGTGGCTGGCATATCGGCGCTGTCTCTTGTCCATATCCCCTCCCTGCCCGAGGTAAATCCCCCCAGGGCGAAGCTGTCGTCCACGAATATGTCCCTTCTCATACTATGTCCCTTATGAACTTTGCAGGAACTCCGCCGACTATGCTGTCGGGAGCAACGTCCTTTGTTACGACAGCTCCTGCTGCTATGATAGCTCCGTCACCGATAGTAACTCCCTGAAGCACCGTTGAATTTGAGCCTATCCACACTCTGCTGCCGATCCTTATGGGACGGTATATGCACCGCCTGTCCGCAGGGTCAATGGCGTGATTCACCGTGGCAAGCACCACGTTGTGCCCGATGAGGGTATCGTCGCCTATGTAGATGCCGCCCTGATCCTGGAAATGACAGCCTGAATTGATGAAAACATTCCTGCCGATGTGGATATTCCTGCCGAAGTCTGCATAGAAGGGCAGGAACATACGGAAGCCCTCTCCCACTCTCTCGCCGATAATGTCCGACAGCAGTTCTGCCACCTGAGGAGTATCGTGGTAGGTGTAATTCAGCTCCGTGAGCTTTTTCTGAGTCTCCTGACATATCTCCCAGACAGCCGCATTGAGCTCCTCCTGGTCGGCTGTGAGAACGCCCGTATTGAAGTATTCAAGTATTTTCCCGATCATCGTTATCCTCTCCCTGTACGTTATATATTAATTATAGCACAGCGTCGAAAGGATAGCAATAGATTTCGGCACTTGAAAGCCGTTCGGAGCCATGGTATAATATTCCTGTGAGATAACGATGAAAGGAGCATTTATGCTTTACTATATGTTCAATAAGCCCCGGGGCTGCGTCACCGCCTGCTCCGACGAGGTACACAGGACCGTCATGGACTATTTTCCCCATGAGCTGAGGGAAAAGCTCCACCCTGTGGGAAGGCTTGACAAGGATACCTGCGGACTGCTGATACTGACCGATGACGGCTTCCTCGACCAGAAAATAATGCAGCCCCGAAGCCATGTCAGCAAGACCTATTTTTTCTACGCCATCGGCTCAATGGACGGCGAAAAGCAGTCCCGTCTGCGTGAGGGCATAGCCATGTCAGGCTTTATTACGGGAAGTGCCGTTTTCAGGCTCATAAAGGAATACCGCATAGCCGACCTTGAGGATTTTATGCCGGAGTACAGGCGTGAGCGCTACATGAAAAATCCCGAGGGTGCAGCATTTGCAGCCTCACTTACCATACACGAGGGCAAAAAGCACGAGGTAAAGCGGATGCTGGAGGCAGTGGGCTGCCGCATATTCTATCTCCGCAGGGAGAGTATAGGAGGACTGTCTCTTGACCAGTCCCTCCCTGAGGGCAGCTTCCGTCCGCTGACCGAGCAGGAGCTTGAACTGCTGACCGAATAAATAATTTCAGCCCCTGAACGTTACAATGATATAATCCCCTTAAAGTAGACACACGAAAAAACAAAAGCGTGTGAAAGCTGTAAGGGGGTTATTTTATGTCAAGAGGAAGTAAGCTAACAGATGAAGAACGCATAGCGGCAGTGCAA